>JAEAMG010000189.1_pt1 | contig 97228 bp, 92 predicted proteins | sample 8958741 | NCBI WGS metagenome assembly JAEAMG01 (sample SAMN16933256, study PRJNA681125) | bioreactor sludge metagenome | isolation source: anaerobic bioreactor treating anionic surfactant - SDBS | place: India: Bengaluru | collected 2019-02-28
AAAAAAACCCCGCCGGGCAGCGATGGTAAAACCATCGCGCAGGGCGGGGCCAGTCAAGCCGACACGCGCCTACTTCGGCGTGTCACGGTATTGCTCGGGCGTCGTGTCGCCATCGGCAATTTCATACCACATCGCATTGAGCACGGCGAACGTCGCCGCCAGCGGAAGACCCAGTATCCAGGCGAAATACCACATAGTTAGTTCCTTTCCTTAATTCTTAATAAGCGTGACCGGTTTCGTCTTCGATGGCTTTGCCGTCAACCTTGCCCCACAGTACTTTATATACCCAGGTCGTGTACGCCACGATGAGGGGGATGAAGACGGCCGTGACGACCAGCATGATGAACAGGGTCATGTGGCTGGACGAGGAATCCCACACGGTCAGGCTGGCGCGCGGATCGATCGACGATGGCAGGATGAACGGGAACATGGCCGCGCCCACGCTGAGGATGATGCCGGCGATGCTCGCCGCGCTGGCCAGCAAGGCAGGCACTTCGCGGCGCGCGCGCAGGAAGGCGAACGCCAGCAGGGGGCCCAGCAAGCCGAAGGCAGGAGCGATCCAGGTCCACGGATGGGCGGCAAAGTTGAGGAACCAGGCGCCCACGTGTACTTCTGCCGTTTTCAGCATCGGGTTCGACGGGCCATCGACCACCACCGCGCTGGTGACGCGGTAGCCATCGACCCACAGCCACAGGGCCACGCCGGCGGCCGCATACAGCACCACGGTGGCGATCGCCGCCACGCTGCCGTAGCGGCGCGAACGGTCAGCCACGGCGCCGTCCGTTTTCAGCTGCAGCCAGGTGGCGCCGTGCATCACCAGCATGGCCACCGAGACGAGGCCGCACAGCAAGGCGAACGGGTTGAGCAGCGCAAAGAACGTGCCGTCATAGAAGATGTGCATGTCCGGCGAAAAACGGAACGGCACGCCTTGCAGCACGTTGCCGATCGCCACGCCGCAGATCAGGGCCGGCACGAAGCCGCCCACGAACAGGGCCGCGTCCCAGCGGGCGCGCCAGCGCGGGTCTTCACGCTTGCTGCGGAATTTGAACGCCACGGGACGCACGATCAGCGCCACCAGGATGACGAACATGGCCAGGTAAAAGCCCGAGAACGAGACGGCGTACAGTTGCGGCCAGGCGGCAAAGATGGCGCCGCCACCGAGAATCAGCCACACCTGGTTGCCTTCCCACACGGGACCGATACTGTTGATGATGACGCGGCGTTCCAGGTCCGTCTTGCCAGCGAACGGCAGCAAGATGCCCGTGCCCAGGTCGAAGCCGTCCGTGATGGCAAAGCCCACCAGCAAGATGCCGATCAGCAGCCACCAGATCAGGCGCAGTGTTTCGTAAGAAATCATTTCATGCAAAATCATGGTCCGGCCCTCCTTAGGCGCGTTGAGTATGAATGGCTACGGCCGCTGGCACGGGGGCCGGCGCCGTTTCTTCCGGCCCCTTGCGGATGGCCTTGAGCATCAGCTTCATTTCGATAATCAACAGCACGGTGTAGATGGCGGCAAAGCCGGCAATGGTGATGAGCAAAGTCGTCGCGCCCAGGTTGGAGACAGCCACGGCCGTTGGCAGCACGCCTTCGATGACCCACGGCTGGCGGCCCACTTCGGCCACGATCCAGCCCGCCTCAATCGCCACCCACGGCAGCGGGATGGCGAATACGGCCAGCTTCAGCAGCCAGCGGTGCTTGTCCAGTGTGCGGCGCGTCGACAGGATGAAGAATGTGCCGGTGAGCAAGATAAAGAACATGCCCAGACCCACCATCACGCGGAAGGACCAGAACAATGGCCCCACGGGCGGCACGGTGTCGAGCGCGGCCTTGCGGATCTGCTCGGGCGTGGCCTGGCGCGGATCGTCGACATAACGTTTCAGCAACAAGGCATAGCCCAGGGACTGGCCTTTCGACTCGAACATGTCCTTCGCGTCCTGCGGCACAGGCGCGCCCGGCGCCACGCTGCGGATGGTTTGCAGCGCATCATAGGCCTTGATGCCATCCTTGATCAGCAGCTCGCCACGATCGACCAATTGCTCGATGCCGGGGATTTCCGTCGTCAGCGAACGCGTGCCGATCAGGCCCATCACCATCGGGATGTGCACGGCGTAATGCGTCTCGCGTGCTTGCGCGTCGGGGAAGCCGAAGGCCGTGAAGGCGGCGGGCGCCGGCTCCGTGGTCCACATGGCTTCAATCGCGGCCAGTTTCATTTTCTGGTGTTCGGACGACAGGTAGCCGCTTTCATCACCGAGCACCACCACCGACAAGGTGGCGGCCAGGCCGAACGAGGCGGCCACCGTCATCGAACGCTTGGCCAGCTGCACGTGACGGCCCTTCAGCAGATACCAGGCGGAAATACCCAGCACGAAAATGGCAGCCGCCGTATAGCCGGCCGACACCGTGTGCACGAATTTCGCCTGTGCCACGGGATTCGTCAGCACGGCGCCGAAATCCGTCACTTCCATGCGCATGGTCTGCGGATTGAAAGCCGCGCCGACGGGATTTTGCATCCAGCCGTTGGCGATCAGGATCCACAGGGCCGAGAAGTTCGAGCCGATGGCCACCAGCCAGGTGGTGATCAGGTGACCGCGCTTGGACAGCTTGTCCCAGCCGAAGAAGAACAGGCCGACGAAGGTCGCCTCCAGGAAGAAGGCCATCAGCCCCTCGATGGCCAGCGGCGCGCCGAAAATGTCGCCCACATAATGGCTGTAATAGCTCCAGTTCATGCCGAACTGGAATTCCATGACGATGCCCGTCGCCACGCCCATGGCGAAGTTGATGCCGAACAAGACACCCCAGAACTTGGTCATGTCGCGCCAGATGGGGCGGTTCGTCATCACGTAAACCGTCTCCATGATGGCGAGGATCACTGACAGGCCGAGCGTCAGCGGAACGAATATAAAGTGGTACAGAGCTGTCAGCGCGAACTGCAGTCTGGATAAAGCGACAATATCGAAGTCCATATGATTTCCTTGGTGTTTCCCTACTGTAAGTGTAAACCTGGTATCCATATGCGGCTGTTCGATAGCTTCTGCTGCTGTAAGCTATCGGGCTGTGCCGCCCGCCCATCAATCTCCGCGCAAGCCGGCCAGCGCCGCCTCGAAGGCGGCTGTGCCCCGGCGCGCGTCACCGACGATGCGGCCATCGCGCAGGCTGACCAGCCGGTCCGCCAGCGCCGCTTCGCGCCGCAAGTGGGTTGCAATCAGCAAGCTGCGTCCGTCGCTGCGCGCGCGCAGGCGCTGCAAGACATCGATGGCCACCTGCGCATTCAGCGCTTCCGTCGCTTCGTCCAGCAGCCACAAGGTCGATTCGTGCAGGAACAGCCGCGCCAGCGCCAGGCGCCGCGCCTGCCCGCCCGACAAGCCCAGGCCGCCCTCTCCCAGTTGCGTGTCGAGGCCGCCCGCCAGGGCGCGCACCTCGTCGTCCAGGCCGGCCGCTTGCAGCGCCGCCCACAACTGCGCATCGCTGGCGGACGGGTCGGCCAGGCGCAAGTTGTCGCGCAGGCTGTCCTGGAACAGTTCCGTCTTCTGGGTGAACAAACAGGCGCGCGGTGCGGCCACCGTTCCCGACAGCGGCGCCAGCTCGCGCGCGGCGATGGCCAGCAAGGTGGACTTGCCCGCGCCGCTGGGGCCGATCAAAGCCACGCGCTCGCCCTCGCCGATATGCAGCGATACGTCATGCAAAATGGCGACCTGGCTGCCAGCATGCGCGGCGCTGACGTGTTCCAGGCGCAAGCCCGGTGCGGCGTCAAAGGGCGGCAGCGCCACCTCATTGCCGTCAAGGCGCGGCGCCAGGCGGCGCATGGCCAGCAGCATGCGCCCTGCTTCCAGCGCGCCGCGGCGCAGCCCCGCAAACGGCTCCACGGCCGTCAGGGCGATCAGCAGGGCCAGCGCCGCCAGCGGCACGTTCAGCGTTTGCTGCTGCACCAGCGCGGCCACAGCCAGCAGTACGCCTGCCAGGGTCGCGCTGCCGGCCACGCCATATGCGGCGCCGGCCGCCGTCTCCAGGCGCAGCAGGGCGAAATCGGCTTGTGCCAGCGCTCGGTCGATCTGCCCCAGCTCGGCGCACTGGGCATCGATGCGGCCCGCCATCACCAGATCCGTCTGGCCCGCCACCAGGTCGATGGTGCCGGAACGCAATTTTTCGATGGCGCGCGAGCGCACGATGGCGGGACGGCGGGCACGCTGCGCCACGACCCAGCTGATGCCGCCGCCGGCGGCCAGCAGCCACGCGGCCAGGCCCAGGCCCAGCTGCCACTGCATCACGCCCAGCGCCACGCCGGCCAGCAAAGCCACGCACAGTGCCGTAAAGGCCGGCACCAGCAGGCGCAAATACAGCGATTCGAGCGCGTCGATATCGGCCGTCAGGCGAAACAGCAGCTTGGCCGGCTGGCGCAGCAGGCGGCTGGCCGCTTCCGCGCGCGACCAGCCGCGGAACAGTTGCACGCGGATGCTGGCCAGCGCGGCGAACGTGGCGTCGTGCGTGACGAGGCGTTCCGCATAGCGCGAACCCGTGCGGCCGATGGCCAGCAGGCGGATGCCGGCCGACGGGCCGAACACGTCGAACAGGATGGCCGTCGAGGCATGCAGGCCGGCAATCGAGGTGGCGGTAATAAACCAGCCGGACAAGCCCAACAAGGCCATGCCGGCCACCGCCGTCAGGGCCGCCAGCAAGGCCCCCCCGATCAGCTTGCCGGGCTGGGCCAGCAGCAATTGCCGCAGGACGGGGTTCGATATGAGGGAAGTTTTCATGCTGGCTGTTCCTGTTCGTGCTCCTGTGCCTGCGCCCGGACATCGACCTGCACCGCGCGCTGCAGCCGGCCGGCCAGCACGGGGTCGTGCGTGGCGACGAGCATCGTCTTGCCCCTGGCCAATTCCAGCAAGGCGTCCGTGACGCGCGCCGCCGTTTCGCTGTCCAGGTGGGCCGTCGGTTCATCGACCAGCAGCAAGTCCGCATGCGGATGCAGGGCCACGCGGGCCAGCGCCAGGCGCACGGCTTCGCCGCCGGACAAGCCCTGGCCGCCATCGCTGAGCATGATGGCCGGCTGCGCCTGCGCCACGCTAGCCAGGTCGGCCAGGTGCAGCGCCTGCGTCACCTGCGCAGCGTTCGCACCAAGGCGGCCCAGGGTCACATTCTGGCTGACGGACGCGGCAAACACGTGCGGACGCTGGCCCATCCAGGCCATGCGCTGGCGCAAGGTATTGACGGTGCTGTCAGTCAGGCGCACGCCGCCGATGCGGATCTCGCCATCGCTGACGGGCAGCAAGCCGGCCAGGAGGGACAGCAAGGTGGTCTTGCCGGCGCCGCTGGCGCCCAGCAGGGCCACGTGTTCACCGGCGCGCACCGTCAAGTCGAAGCGCTCGAATACGGGCGCTTCGCCGGGATGGGCAAAGCGCAGTTGATGGAGTTCGACGGCCGGTGGCGGCGCCACCGCCATGGCGGCGGCGGAAACGGCGGCCACTTCCACACCGGCACCAGGCAGGGGTACGCCATCGGCCGCCAGGTCGTGCAGGCCGGCCAGGCCCGCTTTGCCGGCCGCCTTGTCGTGCCAGACGGCGGCCAGTTCGCGCAGGGGCTCGAAGAATGCGGGCGCCAGCAGCAGGATGAACAAGCCCTGTCCCAGGCTCAGTTCGCGGCCCCAGGTGCCGAAATTGATGCTGCCCAGCAAGGAGAAACCGATAAACGCCGCCACCATGGCGACACCCAGCGCGGAAAACAGTTCCAGCACGGCGGACGACAAAAAGGCGATGCGCAGCACCACCATCGTGCGCCGGCGCACGGATTGCGACGAGGCGTCCAGGCGTTCGGCCGTGGCATCGACAGCGTCGAGCGCGCGCAGGGTGGCCAGGCCGCGCAGGCGATCCAGCAGGAAGGCATTCATGCTGCCCATTTCCACCATCTGCGCGCGGCTGGCCGCTTGCGCGCCCATGCCCACCAGAGCCATGAAGACGGGAATCAGGGGCGCGGCGATGAGCAGGATCAAGGCGGCGATCCACGACAGCGGCGTCACCACGGCGAGAATCACGAGCGGCACGGTGAGCACTTTCCAGCGCGCCGGCTTGTAGCGCACCAGATACGGCACGATGGCTTCGGCCTGCTCGGCGATGACGCTGGCCGCCTGGCCCGACTGCGCGCGCTGGCGGTCCAGCGGCGAACGCTGCGCCAGCGCTTGCGCCACCTGGGCGCGCAAGGTGGACAGGTGGTCGCGCGCCGCCGCGTACATGCGCCGCGCGCCCCACGCTTCGCCGCCGGCGCGCAGCACACCCAGTAGCAGCACGCCAGCGGCCGGCAGCAGGGCCGCACGCCACGGTGCACCGTCGAGCATGGCTTGCACGGCCCAGGCCAGCAAGGCCGCTTGTGGCAGCCACAACAAGGCGGCGCCACCTTGCGCCAGGCTGGCGGCGCGGGGAAGGATAAAGCGGGGCAAAGACAGTGGCGTGGTCGGCATCTCTATACTTTTTGAGTTTTCAGAATTTTCTGTAAATTCGATTTTTTGTATAATACTGCGAAACATGACATATATCAATTGACCCTGCGGGTGTGGCGTGAAAAAATTCAGATAATTATGAAAACTCAAAATATCCACATGACGCCGCTGATCCTGACCTTTGTCAGCCATTTCGGCGAGATGGGCAGCCGCTGGGGCTTTAACCGTACGGTGGGACAAGTGTACGCCTTGTTGTTTGTCGCGGAGCATCCTTTGCACGCGGACGAAATCGCGGAACACCTGAGTTTTTCGCGCTCGAACGTGAGCATCGGCTTGAAGGAATTGCAGGGCTGGGGCTTGATCCGCCAGTCGCGCATTCCCGGCGACCGGCGCGAGTATTTTTCGTCCCTGGGCGATGTGTGGCAAATCTTCCGCGTGGTAGCCGCCGAACGCCGCCGCCGCGAAGTGGCGCCCACCCTGACGGTGCTGCGCGAATCGCTGCTGGCGCCGGCCACGGAACCCGTGGACCAGTATGCGCAGGAGCGCATGCGTGAAATGTATGAATTGGTCGACCTGGCCAACACCTGGTTCGACGACTTGCAGCGCCTCTCGCCCGAATCGATGGCGCAATTGATGAAAATGGGCGCCAAGGTGCAAAAATTGCTCAACGCCAAGGATCGCCTGTTTGGCGTCAGCAACAACAGCGACTGAAGCACCCCGCCGCCTCCCCTGCCCCCGAAGTCGAGACACCGCCAGCACAAGCTGGCGCGCCTTGTCACGCCATTTCCCAACGTCATGCTGGCTATCGCTAGCACAGCCATACATAGCCATATACGATGTTGTCAAGCGAACCAATATAATTATTAAAATTGCATTAGTTTACATCAAGAGTAAGCTTTCATTTGCGTACTCGCTACGTACAGGAAATAGCTGAAAACGGGCAACGGGATGACTTCCCCGGCATGCAGGGGCGCGTCCCAACATTATGAAGCGACTGTCTCAAGCACAAGGGGATTTTCATGAAAAGCATAAAGAGCATTGCCATCAAGGCATCCATGCTGGCCGCAATGACCGTACTGGCAAGTGCGGCGCAAGCGGCCACCTGGGTGGATGTGGGTCCGGCCAGCGGTTTCGTCATCGCCGGCAGCACCGTCACGTATTCACCATCGCCGGCACTGCAGGTGAAATATTATGACGATAACCTGGTGCCACAGGATCCTTCGGACGTCCAGGGTTACATCAATGGCGTGTTTGGCACCAGCCTGGGCGCCGCCGTCTCGTATTGCGACAACGCCACCTCGGGCTGCACTGCCGGCACCACGGCAGGCTTGAGCGGCGGTGTCAATTCCTATACGAGCGCAGCCGCCTATGACTATCTGGCCATCCACTTCGGCAAGGGCGAACTGGTGTTCCACTGGGCCGCACCCGTGGCCGCCGGCGCCACTTTCACGGTGGCGGGCCTGCCCAAGGATCTGAGCAACTACAGGGCCTTCATTTCCGCCGTGCCGGAACCTGAAACCTATGCCATGCTGCTCGCCGGCCTGGGCATGCTGGGCTTCCTGGCACGCCGCCGCCAGGGAAAGTAAGCATCACCAGCGGCAGCGGCGCAACGGCGCCCGCTGCCGCCTTCACAGCCAGCGGCCTGTTTACGCCGCGCTTGCGGCGCCAGGCCCACTGTTTACACCATTTTTAGACCCTCCTCGCTATGCTAAACGGCATCACCAGCCACTTTGCGAGGAGTCCTTCATGCATCAACCGCATTTGCGCACGCGTCGCCCCGGCATCCTGCGGCGCCACCTGCCGGCGCGTGAACGCTTGCGCCTGGCGAACAGGAAGCGTGCACCCCTGGTCGTGGCCATGCTGAGCGCGGCCCCCATCCTCTACCTGCTGTCAGTGGTACTGTCCGCGCAACCATAGTCCCTCACGGCGCGCATCGCCGCACCATGATAGTAATAAAGTGACAATTGAAGCATTTTCATCAATTCGATAAGAATATGATAATAACTCTTGTGCTGGCACCGCCAGCAAAGTCATCGGCGAGAATCTGCGCCAAAGGGGCAAGAAATGCATCGAGTCCGACAGTATCTGGCCGCCAGCATCTTGGCATTGTCATCCATGCAGGCTTCCGCGCAGAGCGATACGCGACAGGAAACCCATGCCTTTACCTTCCTGGCAAGCGGAACACAAAGTAGCTGGTCGGACTATCTGGCTTCGGACCAGCCAGGCGTCAGCCGCATCGCCTTTGGTGGTTACGACGAAACCAATGCCCTGCAGTCATGGGACGACGCGCTGCCCTACCAGCCAAGCCCTGCACCGAAAACCCTGCCGTATGGCGATACCATGCAAATCAGCGTAAAGGATGGCTACCGCATCACGGGATACAGCCTGCAGAGCAATGTATTCAGCGCCAACCTGGTCGCTCTGGGATGGGAGAACGACGACGATGTGTACGATAAAATCGCGCCAGGATACGCCAACTCGTCGGCGACACTGGCCGTCGAGACGCGCTCGGCCGACGGCAGCGCAATCGGTGCCGGCCAGTCGAAAACACTTTTCAATTCCAGCGGCGAGCTATTGGTCGGTGCTTACGGCCTGTCGCTGACACATGATTTTTCCATCCGCTTCGATGCCATGCTGACGACGGATGCAAAGGCACAATGGGCACATATGCACGATCCAGATCCCTATCTTTGCTGTCATTACATCTCCAGCCCCTCGCTGGCCCATGTCAGTTTCCACGATATCATGCTGACGATTTATTCCGAACCAATCCTGTCCGCAGTGCCGGAGCCGCAGACGCATGCCATGCTGCTGGCAGGATTGGGCTGGATCGGCTGGTGCTTGCGCAGGAAGGCCGCAGCACGAGAAAAGCGGAACAGGTAGTGGATAGAGCGCGGGCATTGCGCCGCTGATGGCATTACTGACCAGTATGAAACTGGTCCGCCCAGAGGGAATCGAACCCCCATTCACGGTTTAGAAGACCGTTGTCCTATCCGTTGAACGATGGGCGGAAAGGTGCAGTATTTTAATCCATGCGCGCCAGCAATGAAATGCCAGCGCGGAATAGAAAACGGGCTGTCATTTCTGACAGCCCGCTTATGACTTTGGTCGGAGTACAAGGATTCGAACCTTGGACCCCCTGGTCCCAAACCAGGTGCGCTACCGGGCTGCGCCACACTCCGAAGACAAGATAATACCTCCCCCAGCCAATTTCGTCAATTGCCATAGACGAATTAGATGGAAAAAACTATCGGCGCTTGCCTCTTACGCCGTAACTTTATCGGCGATGCGGCGCGCCATCGATTCGGCCATCTCCTTGTCTTTCGCCTCGACCATCACGCGGATCAACGGTTCGGTGCCCGATGCGCGGATCAGCACGCGGCCCGTGTCGCCCAGTTCGGCCTCGACCAATTCTTTTTCGGCCACCATGGCGGCATTTTTTTGCCAGTCGAAACCGGGCGCTACGCGCAGATTGATCAGGGTTTGCGGGAACAGCACCAGTTCGGCCAGGCATTGCTGCAGGCTCTGGCCGCTGCGCTTGAGCGCGGACAAGACTTGCAGCGCAGAGACGATGCCATCGCCCGTCGTGTGGCGGTCCAGACACAGCAGATGGCCGGAACCCTCGCCGCCCAGTATCCAGCCCTTTTCCTTCATCACTTCCAGCACGTAGCGGTCGCCCACCTTGGCGCGCGCAAAGCCGATGCCCTGCTGCTTGAACAGCACTTCCAGCGCCATGTTGGTCATCAGGGTGCCCACGGCGCCCGCCACGGGGCCCGTTGCCAGCCGGTCCTTGACCATGACGTACAACAACTCGTCGCCGTTATACAGCCGCCCCGTGGCGTCGCACATGATCAGGCGGTCGGCGTCGCCATCGAGAGCGATGCCCAGATCCGCACCGTGCTCGACGACGGCATCGGCCATCGCCTTGGTTGCCGTGGCGCCGAAGCCCGCATTGATGTTGAAGCCATCGGGCTTGTTGCCGATAGCGATGACTTCCGCGCCCAGCTCATGGAACACGTGCGGCGCGATATGGTAGGCGGCGCCATGCGCGCAGTCGACGACGATCTTCAGGCCGCGCAAGTCCAGTTCGTTCGGAAAGGTGCTTTTGCAAAATTCGATGTAGCGGCCCTGGGCGTCGTCCAGGCGCTTGGCGCGGCCCAGCTTGTCCGACGGTACGCAAGCCATGGGCTCGTCGAGCGCCGCTTCGATTTCCAGTTCCACGCTGTCGGGCAGCTTGGTGCCCTGGCCGGAAAAGAACTTGATACCATTGTCGTGATACGGATTGTGCGAGGCGGAAATGACCACCCCGGCCGAGAGGCGCAGCGCCCGCGTCAGGTAGGCAATCGCCGGCGTCGGCATGGGGCCGGCCAGCATCACATCCACGCCGGCCGCCGACAGGCCCGCTTCCAGCGCCGCTTCCAGCATGTAGCCGGAAATGCGCGTGTCCTTGCCGATCAGTACGGTCGGACGTGCCTTGCCGCCTTGCGACTTGGCCAGCACCTTGCCGGCCGCATAACCGAGGCGCATGACGAAATCGGGAGTGATAGGAGCGGCGCCAACCAGGCCACGGATGCCATCGGTACCAAAATATTTACGCGTCATATATTTCTCTTTTTGTTGTTTATAATGAATCTTACAGGCTCAGTGCGCCATGCGCCAGACCTTCAGCGCATCGACGGTTTCAGCTACATCATGCACACGGATAATTTCTGCACCTTGCGCTACCGCAGCTAGCGCACCGGCAACACTGCCGGCCAGGCGCTGCTCGACGGGACGTCCCGTGACGGCGCCGATCATCGACTTGCGCGACAGGCCCGCCAGCACGGGCAGATCCAGCTCGCTGCGCAACTGGCGCGTGGCGCGCAGCAAGGCATAGTTTTGCTCCACCGTCTTGCCGAAACCAAAGCCGGGATCGACACACAGGCGCTCGCGGGCGATGCCCGCCGCCATCATCGTGTCGATGCGCTGGCGCAGAAAGTCGGTGACTTCGCGCACCACATCCTCGTACTGGGGCTGGGCTTGCATGGTTTCTGGCACGTTTTGCATGTGCATGATGCACAGCGCACAATCGCTGTCCCGTACGGCCTCGATGGCGCCCGGCGCGCGGAAACCGTTGATGTCGTTGATCATGTCGGCGCCCGCCAGGATGGCTTCGCGCATCACTTCGGGTTTGTACGTGTCGACGGAGAGGGGCTTGCCGCAGTCGCGCAAGGCGTAAAGCACCGGCATGACGCGCGCAAGCTCGTCCTGCAGCGGCAACGGCGGTGCGCCGGGACGGCTTGATTCGCCGCCGATATCGATGATATCGACGCCGTCGACTATCATCTGCTCGGCGCGCGAGAGGGCAAATTCAAGCAGTTGATACTGGCCCGCATCGGAAAACGAGTCTGGCGTGATGTTCAGGATGCCCATCACCAGCGCCTGCGTGCCGGACAGGTTGAAGCCGAAACGGCCGAATTGCAAATAGTGTCGCATGTAAATCTTTGTAGTCGTCAGGGAAAAACTGCTGCGGCAACGAAAAAGGGCAAGGATTGCTCCTTACCCTCGTTCTTGCCATACCCTTGCGTGCCGCCCGTCAGAGCGGCCGTTATCAGGCTGGCGCCGTCACGTTTGGCGAGATGCCGCCCGTGCCGCTGTCACCGCCCGCATTGCGGCGTGGCGGAATGACTTTCGGTGGACGCGGCTCCAGGCCGGCCATGATGTCATTAATTTGCTCTGCATCAATGGTTTCCCATTCCAGCAAGGCTTTGGTCATCATTTCGACCTTGTCGCGGTTGCTTTCCAGCAAAGTACGCGCCAAAGCATATTGCTTGTCGAGAATGTTGCGGATTTCAGCATCGACCTTTTGCTGGGTCGCTTCCGAGATCGTCTTGGTGGCGCCACCGAAGAAACCTTCGTTTTCGCTGTCTTCGTAGACCATCACGCCCATGCTGTCGGACATGCCGAAGCGGGTCACCATGGAGCGGGCCAGCTTGGTGGCACGCGAGAAGTCATTTGACGCACCCGTGGACATCTGTCCCACGAAAATCTCTTCGGCGATGCGGCCACCGAACAGGATGGAAATTTCTTCCAGCATCTTGTCCTTGTAGGCGGACAAGTTGTCGTGTTCCGGCAGCTGCCAGGTCAGGCCCAGGGCCCAGCCGCGCGGCATGATCGTCACTTTGTGCACGGGATCGGCCTTCGGCAGCAACTTGGCCACCACCGCGTGACCGGATTCATGGTAAGCCGTATTGCGACGCTCTTCCTCGCGGATGATCATCGATTTACGCTCAGGACCCATGTAGATCTTGTCTTTCGCATCTTCGAAGTCGGCCATTTCCACCAGGCGCTTGCTGCGACGGGCGGCAAACAGAGCTGCTTCGTTGACCAGGTTGGCCAGGTCGGCGCCCGAGAAACCGGGAGTGCCGCGGGCCAGGATATCGGCTTTCACGTCGGTACTGATAGGTACTTTACGCATGTGCACGTTCAAGATCTGTTCGCGGCCGCGGATATCGGGCAAGCCGACGGAGACCTGGCGGTCGAAACGGCCCGGACGCAGCAAGGCTTTGTCGAGCACGTCGGCGCGGTTGGTGGCGGCCACGACGATCACGCCGGAGTTCGCTTCAAAACCGTCCATCTCGACCAGCAACTGGTTCAAGGTCTGTTCGCGCTCATCATTGCCGCCGCCCATGCCGGCGCCGCGGTGACGACCGACAGCGTCGATCTCATCGATGAAGATGATGCACGGCGAATGCTTTTTCGCGTTTTCGAACATGTCACGCACGCGGCTTGCACCGACGCCGACGAACATTTCCACGAAGTCGGAACCGGAAATCGAGAAGAACGGCACCTTGGCTTCGCCGGCGATGGCGCGCGCCAGCAGGGTTTTACCCGTGCCCGGAGGACCGACCATCAGCACGCCGCGGGGAATGCGGCCGCCCAGTTTCTGGAATTTGCTCGGATCCTTGAGGAAGTCGACCACTTCGTTGACTTCTTCTTTCGCTTCATCGCAACCGGCGACATCGGCGAAGGTGACGGTGTTGCTGGCTTCATCCATCATGCGCGCCTTCGACTTGCCGAACGAGAATGCCCCGCCCTTGCCGCCGCCTTGCATCTGACGCATGAAGAAGACCCAGACGCCGATCAACAGCAGCATGGGGAACCAGGATACAAAAATAGTTTGCAGGAAAGACGCTTCCTCGGGCGGGCGCACATCGAAGTGCACGCCATTGTCGCGCAGGTCGCCGATCAGGCCCTTGTCGAGGCTGGTGGCGGTGGTACGCACCTTGGTGTCGTCCATCAGCTTGGCGGTGATCGACGAACCTTCGATCACGACATCCTTGACACGCTTGGCTTTGACTTCATCCAGCAAATCGGAATAAGCGATGGCCTTGCTGCCGCCTGTGGCGCCATGACTGTCGAATTGCTTGAACAGCATGAACAACAGCAGCAATACGACTACCCAGATGGCAGATTTGGAAAACATGTTATTCACGAAGACTCCTTGGATGCAGTGCGCATCTCTTTACCAATAGCTAGAAACACGATTTTACTCGCAATAAGCGGGCCGTGCCAAAGCCCGCCGATCCGTGCGCGCGAAAAAACCGCGCTCACGCAAAAAAAATGCAGTATAAACAATTTAGGCTTTTATGCCATCAGACGCTACTGCACTTCTCGTTCCCATGTGCGGATTCCCGCTTAAATATCAAGGGCGGAATCATCTTCTTGCACGGCATTTTTCAGCGGATTCTTGAGACCACGCCCCATCAGGAAGATTTCTGACGATTTGTCGCGGCTGGCCTTGGGCTTTTTCTGCACCACGACCTTGAATTCAGCGCGGAATTTCTCCACGATCTGGCTGAAACCCATATCTTTGAAGCATTTCACCAACAAGACGCCCGATGGTTTCAAATGCAATTGCGAAAATTCGATGGCCAGGTCGATCAGATGTTCCATGCGCGCAGCGTCCGCCGTGGCGATGCCCGACAGATTCGGTGCCATGTCCGACAGGACCACGTCAACCTTGCGTCCTTGCAACACCACTTCCAGCTGGCGCAGCACGCGCGCTTCGCGGAAGTCGCCCTGGATGAAGTGGAAATCGGCGATCGGTTCCATTTCCAGCATGTCCAGGCCAATCAGGGTACCATTGACCCCGCCGCCGTCCTTGCCGGCCAGCTTGCGCCGCAGATACTGGGCCCAGCTGCCAGGAGTGCAACCAAGGTCGACAATTACCTGGCCATGCTTGATCAGTTTTTCGTCTTCATCGATTTCTTTGAGCTTGTATGCTGCCCGGGCGCGGTAGCCCTCTTTTTGCGCCAACTTCACATAAGGATCATTTATGTGGTCGTGCAACCAGTTTTTGTTTAATTTCTTCTTTGCCATTCGCGTAGAATACTGCTTTTAAGGGAATTACTAAATATTATTATGCTAAAACTTACACCCGTAGAGCGCAGCGCACTGCGCGCCGAAGCACACGCGCTGAAGCCTATCGTCATCATTGGCGAAGCGGGCTTGACACCTGCTGTCCTCAAAGAGATCGACCTTGGCCTGGATTCGCACGGTCTGATTAAAGTCCGCGTGTTCGGCGACGACCGCGAAGCCCGCGTCGGAATGTACGATACGATTTGCGGCAATCTCGGCGCCGCCCCGGTACAACATATTGGCAAACTGCTGGTAATCTACCGTCCGAAAAAAGAAGTGGTTAAGGAGAAGGTCAGCGCCGGCAAAGGCATGCGCGAAGTGACCATCGTCAAGGCCAGCGCCAGCGGCACCAAGCGCCCCAGCGTGACGAAAGTCATGATCAAGGGCAATGAGCGCGTTACCGAAGGCGGTTCCATCAAGCGTGCCAAGCCACGTCAGAAAAGCGCCAAGAAAAGCGCACTGGGCAGCAAGTAAGCCTGTTCACCCGGCAACCGCAAGGCTGCCGGGCTTGAAACGAGAAGCGGAGCACGGGATATCCCCTGCTCCGCTTTTTTTGTTGCTGCTGCGGCGTCGGATTACGCGTGGCCTGCGGCCTCGCTAATCCGACCTACGTGTTGCCATGCAGGTCGGATTAGCGCGCAGCGCGTAATCCGACAACACCACTGCCGATTACTGCTGTTTCCAGATCAATACGCCCGCCAGCAAGCTCTGCACGGCAAAGATCAGGGTCGACACGCCATGCAGCATGCCGAAGCGGCTGCGCATGGCCTCGTCCATGATGCCCGACGGGGCCTGCGCCTTGAGTTCGGCCATCAGCGGCGAAATGCCGAAATGGCTGAGCAGCGCACACACCAGCATAGCCAGCACCAGCGCGGCCAGCAGGCGCCGGCGTTTCAGCTCCAGCGCGCCCGCACCCCATTGCAGCAAGGCCAGCAACACCAAAGCACAGGCGATCGACAGCCAGGCTTCGGCGCGGAACATGCTGCCGGCGATATTGCCCGCCAGCACGCGGTCGCTCAAGGTAGCAAACAAGGTGGGCGCCACGATGAAGCCGATGGTCCACAGGCTGCCGGCCCACAGGGTGGCAACCAGGAAGCGCACGCGGGCGAGCATCAGATGTACAGCACTTCCAGGATTTCGTATTCGCGCGGGCCGGACGGCGCCTGCACTTCCACCACGTCGCCGGCGTACTTGCCGATCAGCGCACGCGCGATCGGGGACGTCACGGATACTTTGTTCTTTTTCAAGTCGGCTTCATCGAGGCCGACGATCTGGTACGTGACTTTCTGGCCCGATTCCAGGTCTTCCAGGTTCACGGTCGAGGCAAACACCACGCGGCCTTCCGCGTCGAGCGCGGTCGGGTCGATGATTTGCGCTGCGCCCAGCTTGCCTTCGAGTTCGGCGATGCGGCCTTCGACGAAGGCCTGGCGTTCCTTGGCGGCATCGTACTCGGCGTTTTCCGACAAATCTCCGTGCGAACGCGCTTCGGCGATCGCATCGATGACGATGCGGCGTTCCTTGGTCTTCAAGTGATGCAGCTCTTCCTTCAGAAGTTCTGCGCCGTATTTGGTCAATGGGACTGAGGTCATGTTATCTCTACTATCTGCTGGTTATCGGTGCCGTTGTCCGTGTTTTGCCACGGTTAACGGACTTACCAAGTGAAAACCACAGAGGCCGCGCGCTGCTCTGCACGGAACTCTGTGGTTGATAAGCATGCAGTGTACCGCCTAACGGCGGCCACTGCAAACGCACTTAGCTCAAGGTCTTGTGCAGACCTTGCAAATCGTACACACGCAACTCATCGAGGTGACGGATGCCTTCGACGGCCGCTTCCGCGCCCGCGATGGTGGTGTAGGTCGTCACGCGCGACGCCAGGGCCGAGGTGCGGATGGCCCGCGAATCGACGATGGCGCTGCGTTTTTCTTCCACGGTGTTGATCACCAGCACGATTTCATGATTCTTGATCATGTCGACGATGTGCGGACGGCCTTCGATCACCTTGTTCACTGGCGTGACGGCGATGCCGGCAGCAGCGATCACGGCGGCGGTGCCCTTGGTGGCGACCACGGTAAAACCGGACTCGACCAGGTCGCGCGCCACTTGCACGGCGCGCGGCTTGTCCGACGCTTTCACGCTGATGAAGACCTTGCCCGATTTTGGCAGGTTCACGCCGGCGCCCAGCTGCGATTTCACAAACGCTTCGCCAAACGTCAGGCCTACGCCCATGACTTCACCCGTCGATTTCATTTCAGGGCCCAGGATGGTGTCCACGCCCGGGAACTTGACGAACGGGAAGACGGCTTCCTTGACGCTGAAGTAAGGCGGCACGACTTCCTGCGTGATGCCTTGCGAGGCCAGCGACTGGCCGACCATGCAGCGGGCGGCGATCTTCGCCAGTTGCAGACCGGTGGCTTTCGAGACGAAAGGCACGGTGCGCGAAGCGCGCGGATTGACTTCCAGCACGAAGACGACGTCTTTCATTTCGCCATCGATTTCCTGTTTCTGGATGGCGAACTGCACGTTCATCAGGCCGACCACGTTCAAACCCTTGGCCATCAGCGCCGTCTGGCGCTTCAGTTCATCGATGGTTTCTTGCGACAGCGAGTATGGCGGCAAGGAGCAAGCCGAGTCGCCCGAGTGGACGCCAGCCTGTTCGATGTGTTCCATCACGCCGCCGATGAACGTCGTTTCGCCGTCGGAGATGCAATCGACGTCGCACTCGATGGCGTCGTTCAGGAAGCGGTCCAGCAGTACGGGCGAATCGTGCGAAACCTTGACGGCTTCGCGCATGTAGCGCTCGAGGTCGCGCTGTTCATGGACGATTTCCATGGCGCGCCCGCCCAGCACGTACGATGGACGCACCACCAGCGGGTAGCCGATTTCCTGCGCCAGCGCCAAAGCGTCGGCTTCCGTGCGCGCGGTGCGGTTAGGCGGCTGGCGCAGTTCCAGCTTGTGCAGCAGTTGCTGGAAACGCTCGCGGTCTTCGGCCGCATCGATCATGTCGGGCGAGGTGCCGATGATCGGTACGCCATTCGCTTCCAGGTCCAGCGCCAGTTTTAATGGTGTCTGGCCGCCGTACTGCACGATCACGCCCACCGGTTTTTCGATGGCGACGATTTCCAGCACGTCTTCCAAGGTCAGCGACTCGAAGTACAGACGGTCCGAAGTATCGTAGTCGGTCGAAACCGTTTCTGGATTGCAATTGACCATGATGGTCTCATAGCCATCTTCGCGCATGGCGAGGGCCGCGTGGACGCAGCAATAGTCAAACTCGATACCCTGGCCGATACGGTTCGGGCCACCGCCCAGCACCATGATCTTTTTCTTGTCGGTCGGATTCGATTCGCACTCTTCGTCGTACGTGGAATACATGTACGCCGTGTCGGTCGAAAATTCCGCTGCGCAGGTATCGACGCGCTTGTAGACGGGACGGATGCCCAGCGCATGGCGCTGCAGGCGCACGGCCGTGTCGGTCGTCTGCAGCAAAAAGCCCAGGCGGCGGTCCGAGAAGCCCTTCTGTTTCAACTTGTACAGGGTGTTCTTGTCCAGGTTGTCCAGCTTCTGCGTATCGAGCCACAGTTCCAGGTCGACGATTTCCTTGATCTGGATCAGGAACCATGGGTCGATCTTGGTCAGGTTGTGCACTTCTTCCAGGGTAAAGCCCTGGGCAAACGCATCGCCCACGTACCAGATGCGCTCAGGACCGGGCTCACCCAGTTCTTCTTCGATCTTTTCGCGGTCCTTGGTTTTTTCGTTCATGCCGTCCACGCCCACTTCCAGGCCGCGCAAGGCTTTCTGGAACGATTCCTGGAAGGTACGGCCAATGGCCATCACTTCGCCGACGGATTTCATCTGCGTCGTCAGGTGGTGGTCGGCGGTCGGGAACTTCTCGAACGTGAAACGGGGGATCTTCGTAACGACGTAATCGATCGACGGTTCGAACGATGCCGGCGTGGCGCCGCCCGTGATTTCATTGCGCAACTCGTCCAGGGTGTAACCGACGGCCAGCTTGGCGGCGATCTTTGCAATCGGGAAACCCGTCGCTTTCGAGGCCAGCGCCGACGAACGCGACACGCGCGGGTTCATCTCGATGACGATCATGCGGCCGTCGACAGGGTTGATCGAGAATTGCACGTTCGAGCCACCGGTGTCGACGCCGATCTCGCGCAGCACTGCCAGGCTGGCATTGCGCATGATCTGGTATTCCTTGTCCGTCAGGGTTTGCGCCGGCGCGACCGTGATCGAGTCGCCCGTGTGCACGCCCATCGGGTCCAGGTTTTCGATCGAGCAGATGATGATGCAGTTGTCCGCCTTGTCGCGTACCACTTCCATCTCGTACTCTTTCCAGCCAAGCAACGATTCTTCGATCAGCAACTCTTTCGTCGGCGAGGCTTCCAGGCCACGCTTGCAGATGGTTTCGAATTCTTCTTCGTTGTAGGCGATGCCGCCGCCGGAACCGCCCATGGTGAACGATGGACGGATGATGGTCGGGAAGCCCAGCGTGCGCTGCACGGCCCACGACTCTTCCATCGAGTGCGCCACGCCGGAACGGGCCGAACCGAGGCCGATCTTGGTCATCGCGTCCTTGAACTTGGAACGGTCTTCCGCCTTGTCGATGGCTTCCGGCGACGCGCCGATCAGCTCGACGTTGTATTTCGCCAGCACGCCATTGTTGAACAGGTCCAGCGCGCAGTTCAGCGCCGTCTGGCCACCCATCGTCGGCAGGATCGCGTCAGGACGCTCCTTGGCGATGATGCGTTCAACGACCGACCAGGTGATCGGTTCGATGTAGGTGACGTCGGCCATTTCCGGGTCCGTCATGATGGTCGCGGGATTGCTGTTGACCAGGATGACTTTGTAACCCTCTTCGCGCAGGGCCTTGCACGCTTGCGCGCCGGAATAATCGAATTCGCAGGCCTGGCCGATCACGATCGGGCCAGCGCCAATAATCAGAATACTTTTGATATCTAAACGTTTAGGCATTTTTCTTTTTCTCCTCCGCAGCCATCAAGTTGATGAAGCGGTCAAACAGGTAAGCAACATCCATCGGGCCCGGCGACGCTTCAGGGTGGCCCTGGAAGCAGAAGGCCGGCTTGTCCGTGCGGGCAAAGCCCTGCAGGGAACCGTCGAACAGCGATTCATGGGTCACGCGGCAATTCGCGGGCAGAGTTGCCGCATCGACTGCGAAACCGTGGTTTTGCGAGGTAATCAAGACCTGTTTCGTTTCCAGGTCTTGCACCGGGTGGTTCGCGCCGTGGTGGCCGAACTTCATCTTCAGCGTTTTCGCGCCGGAAGCGATCGCCATGATCTGGTGGCCCAGGCAGATACCGAAGGTCGGGATACCCTTCTCGATCAGCTCCTTGGTCGCGGCAATCGCGTAGTCGCACGGTTCCGGGTCGCCGGGACCGTTCGACAGGAAGATGCCGTCCGGATTCAACGCCAGGGCGTCGGCAGCGGTGGCTTGCGCCGGCAGCACGGTAACTTTGCAGCCGCGTGCCGTCAGCATGCGCAGGATGTTGCGCTTGACGCCGTAGTCGAAGGCGACCACGTGGTACTTCGCGTCCGCGTCAGCCAGTTGGCCGTAGCCTTCGCCCAAGGTCCATTCCGTTTCGCGGTACTCATAGACGGCCTTGCTCGATACCACCTTGGCCAGGTCCATGCCGGCCAGGCCGGGGAAGGAGCGGGCCAGTTCCAGCGCTTGCGCGGCGGATGGCTCATTGCCTTGCGTGCCGACCAGGATGGCGCCGCCCTGCGCACCTTTTTCACGCAGGATGCGCGTGAGCTTGCGTGTATCGATGCCGGCGATGGCGACGATATTTTCAGCTTTCAGGTAATCGGACAGGGAGAGCGTGGAACGGAAATTGGATGCCAGCAATGGCAGATCGCGGATGATGAGGCCAGCGGCGTGTACCTTGGAAGACTCGACGTCTTCCGGATTGACGCCCGTATTGCCGATATGCGGATAGGTCAGGGTGACCATCTGGCGGCAATAGCTTGGGTCGGTAAGGATTTCCTGATACCCGGTCATCGAGGTGTTGAAAACAACCTCGCCCGTGGTATGACCGGCGGCACCGATCGAAAAACCTTTGAAAATCGTTCCATCAGCAAGCGCTAATATGGCTGGAACGGCAGGGCCAGAAAAAAATGGCGGCAAGGGCAACTCCTGATAAAGTTACCGTAGCTGCGCCACGTCAGACCGACCGCCTAGATACCCGAGCCAGATGCACTCAGGGTGTTTCAACGGTCATTTTGAATGAGGGGATGGGTAGTCGCTACGGTATATGTGTGATTGGCTAAACCTTTGAATTATAACCAAAAGGAAGCTTTTCCACAAGGAAGAAAATACAGAAGGCCCGGCATTTTTTTGCGCAGCAGCATAAATCCCCTGCCCCATGAAAAAAGCCGCCTGGCGTGCGCGAGGCGGCTGCTTCTGCAACTGCGGCGACTACTTAGGCCGTCAAAGCAGCAATACCCGCTTTGGCGATTTGCGCATCTTCCGCCGACTTCACGCCCGAGACGCCGACGGCGCCCACGTAGTGACCGTCAAACACGATGGGCACGCCGCCTTCGAGCAAGCCGTCGATTTCCGGCGCGCTCAGGAACGATACGCGGCCGCCATTGATCATCTCTTCGTAGATGCGCGATTCGCGGCGGCCCAGTGCGGCCGTCTTGGCTTTCGATGGAGCGATGTGCGACGAGATCGGCGCCACGCCGTCCATGCGCTGCAGCCACAGCAGATGGCCGCCATCATCGACGATGGCGATCGCGACCGCCCAGTTATTCTTGACCGCTTCCGCTTCGGCGGCGGCAGCGATTTTCTTTACGTCGTCCAGGGTCAAAATCGGTTTCGATTGCATGGTGCGTCCTTGTTATGTTGAATCAAAATTGTATACGAAATGCGCAGCGGCGCGATCGCTTCCTGAACGCTTACTGCTCGCGTTTGGCTTTCAGCTTTTGCTTGAGCTGCGCCATCACGGCAAACGTCGCCTGCTCGCCCGCCAGGATGGCCTGGTTGCGGCTGTTGAAATCGTTGCCCTTCATGGTACCCAGGCTGGGCTGGATCACCACGTCCGCATCCTTCAGTTCGAACTGGTTGATGCGCTGGCCCATGATGGCGAAGGTCTGCATCAGCACTTCCATCGAACTGATGGCCTTTTGCGTATCCGTTTGCGACGAGATATTCACGGCGATGATGAAATCGGCGCCCATGTCGCGCGCAAAGCGCACGGGCACGGGAGCGACGAGGCCACCATCGACATAGGTGTGGCCGGCGATCGTCACGGGCTGGAACACGCCGGGCACAGCCGACGAGGCGCGCACGGCCATACCGGTGTTGCCACGTTGGAACAGGATCGGCTGGCCATTTTTCAAATCGGTCGCCACCACGCCAAACGGAATCTTCAGCTTTTCCAGCGGCACGCCGCCGACAGCCTTGTTGACATAGCTTTGCAGCGCTTCGCCCTTGAGCACGCCGGACGACTTGCCGAACAGGGGCAAGGCCCAGTCCGAAATGGCCGCCTCGTCCATGTCGAAGGCCATCTTTTGCAGGGTGAAGCCGGAGTTGCCTGCCGCATACAAGGCGCCCACCACGCTGCCGGCGCTGGTGCCGGTGACGATGTCGGCGTGGATGCCCTGCGATTCAAGCGCCTTGATCACGCCGATATGCGCGAAGCCGCGCGCCGCGCCACCGCCCAGCGCCAGGCCGATCTTGATCTTGCGCGGCGTGACGACGATGGGTTCCGGTGGCGTCAATACTTGTATCGGTTTCGGGGCGGTGGTATCGCAGCCGGCCAGCGCAAAGGCGGCCAGGGCAAGCAGGGTCAGGCGTTTAGGGAACATGGTGGAGAGGGGAAACCGCGCGCGGCAGTGGCAATAAAGAAGAGCCGATTGTAGCGCAAGCGGGGCCGCTGGCACTGAAGGCAGTCTTAAATGTTTGCGGTGACAAGGTTCGTGCGGGCTGACTCTGCCACCACACGACTGCTAGACTGGCGCCTGGTTTGTTACTTGCTCCCGCTATGCCAGAACATCAATTTGCCGACAGCCGCGCCCTGAGCGCCCCTTTTTCACTGCAGCTGGCCAGCCACCCCGGCGACGGCGCCCTCGCCTGGCTGACTTGCGTGCTGGCCGCCCAGGCGCCCGCGCTGCGCTCGTCGAACGCCATCCTGCTGGCCTACACGGGCAACCCGGCCGCCATCGACTGGATCGACGCGAATGTCGGCTCGCCTGTGGCAGGAGCATGGGGCGTGGCGGCAGCCCTGCTGGGCACGCCCTGGCCGCGCATCCTTGACTGGCTGCAGCGCGGCGGCGCGCACCGGCTGATGGCGCTCGACACCCTGTACGCCTACCGAAAACCCGCCGTCAACATGTCGCCGCTGGAACAGATCGCCGCACCCGTGCTGCCGCAGGCGCCCGCGCGCGCCGACCTGGATGCCGCGCTGGCCGCCTGCCTGGCCGCGTCAGCGACGCCACGCATCCAGGCGGCCATCAACTCGATCAACCAGCATGTGGACGAGATCCTGCGCGGCGGTCCACGCGGCGTGGCCGTGGCCGACTTGCCGCACCTGTACCTCGATCCGGCACCGTTCAAGCATGCGCCCGCCATTCTGGAGCAACACGCGACCGTGGTGGGCGGCATGCGCGAAAACCTGCAGAACCTGCTCAAAGGCATATTGTGAACAGGCCAGCTCTGGTGACTATCGACTTGAGCGAGATCAACTCGCCACGCCAACTGCATGCCAGCCTGGCAGCCGCGCTGGCCTTTCCTTCCATGTATGGCATGAACTGGGATGCCTTCTGGGATGCCATCACGGGCCTGGTGGACATGCCGCAACAGCTGGAACTGCGCGGCTGGCAAACCTTCGCCGCACGCCTGCCCGGCGATGCGGCCATGCTGCAGAACATCCTGGCGCGCATGGCGCAGGAAATACCGGCGCTGGCGGCGCACGTGCATTACTTGTAAATAAGCGGTAAAACGGAAACGCTTGACAGCCCAGCCCAACTTCCCTTACATTAAGTACATGTCCTCCTTCAAACATTCCTCCCCTTCCCTGCTGTCGCTATCGCGACTACTGCTAGCAAGCGCATAAGTTTGCCGCATTGCTTCGCCTGGCCACACGCCGGCGTGTTTCAAAAACCCTGGAAGGTTTGATGATGTTTGCACCATCCCCCGCTACACCCGTAACTTCTGACGCGACCGCCACCGCTGGCTCCGTTGCCCTGCTTTGCCTGCTAAAACTACCGACCGCTTGCCTGGCCTAGTGTTGCGTGGCCGCCCGGCAAGCTTGCGCCACAACCATTGATTTCCCCCCTATCTTCAGGAGTACCCGATCATGATGTTGCAAAACCCAGCTTCCAAATACCGCGCTTTTCCTCCCGTCAAATTGACCGACCGTCAATGGCCGAATCAGATCATCAGCAAACCGCCTATCTGGATGAGCACCGACTTGCGCGACGGTAACCAGTCCTTGATCGAGCCGATGAGCGCGGAAAAGAAGCTGCGCTTCTTCGAGATGCTGATCGCCATCGGCCTGAAGGAAATCGAAGTGGGTTTCCCATCGGCATCGCAGACGGATTTCGACTTCGTGCGTAAACTCGTCGATGAAGGCCGCATCCCGGACGACGTCACCATCATCGTGCTGACCCAGTCGCGCGAAGAATTGATACGCCGCACGGTCGAATCGGTAGTCGGCGCCAAGCGCGCCATCGTGCACCTGTACAACTCCGTCGCGCCCGTGTTCCGCAAGGTGGTGTTCGGCATGTCGCGCGAAGAAATCACGCAGATCGCCACCACCGGCACCACCCTGGTCAAACAGCTGGTGGCGCAGCATCCGCAAACGGAATGGGGCTTTGAATACACGCCGGAATCGTTTTCCACCACGGAACTCGATTTCTCCAAGCATATCTGCGACGCCGTCAGCGCCATCTGGAAGCCGACGCCGGCCAACAAGATGATCATCAACCTGCCATCGACCGTGGAATGCAGCACGCCCAACGTGTATGCGGACCAGATCGAATGGATGTCGCGCAAGCTGGCGCGCCGCGATTCCATCATCATCAGCGTGCACCCGCATAACGACCGCGGCACGGCCGTCGCGTCGGCCGAGCTGGCCGTGATGGCGGGCGCCGACCGCGTGGAAGGCTGTTTGTTCGGTAATGGCGAGCGCACCGGCAACGTCGACCTGGTGACGTTGGCGATGAATTTGTACACGCAGGGCGTACACCCGGGCCTGGATTTCTCCGACATCGATACCGTGCGCAAGTGCGTGGAAGAGTGCAACCAGTTGCCCGTCCACCCGCGCCACCCGTATGCGGGCGACCTGGTCTTCACGGCCTTCTCCGGCTCGCACCAGGATGCCATCAAAAAAGGTTTTGCCAAGCAGCAACCGGACAGCATCTGGGAAGTGCCGTACTTGCCGATCGACCCGGCCGACCTGGGCCGCAGCTACGATGCCGTGATCCGCGTCAACAGCCAGTCCGGCAAGGGCGGCATGGCGTATTTGCTGGAACAGGAATACGGCCTGGTGTTGCCGCGCCGCCTGCAGATCGAATTCTCGCGCGCCGTGCAAGCCGTGGCCGACGCCACGGGCCGCGAAATCGCCGCGCAGGATATCCACGACATCTTCCAGAAGGAATACCTGCAGCAGACAGCGCCGTACGCCTACGCCGCGCACCGCATGGTGGAAGACACCAGCAGCGACGAGTCCGTGCAGATCGACATCAGCCTGTCGCACCGCCAGACGCCATTGGCCCTGCAAGGCGGCGGCAACGGCCCCATCGACGCCTTCGTCAATGCGCTGGGCCTGGACATCAAATTGATGGATTACCATGAGCACTCGATCGGCTCGGGCGCCAACGCGCAAGCGGCGTGCTATGTGGAATTGCGCCTCGATAATGGCCCGACCCTGTTCGGCGCCGCCATCGACAGCAATATCGTCACCGCCTCGTTCAAGGCCGTGCTGTCGGCAGTGAACCGCCGCATCGGACAGACGGAAGCCGAAAAAACAACAGCGGCCGACGTGGCGGCCAGCGCCGCCTGAGCGCGGCCCTGGCATCCCTCATAGGTAAAAAAAGCGGTACGGCTTGATCGCCGTGCCGCTTTTTCATTTCCCTTAAGCAATTGTTGCTGCAAAAGAAGTATCACGCACCGTATAATCGTTTCATAATAAGACCACCGGGGACAAGATTTTAGCTACCGAGGGAATGAGTATGAAATTGACGGATATGAAGATAGGCGTGCGCCTGGGCGCCGGTTTTGGCGTGGTGCTGCTGCTGATGGCAGTGCTGGTGGGCACGGGACTGCTGCGCCTGGACAAGATCGGCGGGCTCAGCGAGTCCATCATCGAGAAAGACTGGGCCAAGGCCGACGCCATCGCCACCATCCGCAGCACCACGCGTTCGAACGCGGCGCTCGTTCTGGAACTGTTCATCCATGAAGATCCCGCGCGCGCCAACGCCATCCACGGCGAAATCGACGCCAACAAGGCCACCATCAGCGATGCGCTGGTCGTGCTCGACCGTCTCGTCGTGCTGCCTGAAGGCAAGGAACTGCTGGCTACCCTGAAGCAGCAGCGCAAGGCCTATGTCGTCTCGTTCAGCCAGGCCGACAAGCTGCTGATGGCGGGGCAACGCGCGGAAGCGGCCGTGCATGTGCGCGACGATACCTTGCCCGCCCTGAACCGCTTGCAAAAGACGGTGAACCAGCTGAACGAGCTGCAGCGCGCAGTGGTCGTGCATGGCGGCCAGCAAATCCAGCACAATATTACAGCAGCCAATATGCTGATGGCCAGCCTGGGCACGGCCGCCCTGCTGCTGGGCGTGCTCTTTGCCTGGTGGGTCACGCGCTCGATCACCACGCCCATCGCGTATGCCCTGCGCGTAGCGCAAGCCGTGGCCGCAGGAGACCTGAGCAGTAAAATCGTGGCCGACGGCAAGGATGAAACGGGCCAGCTGCTGCAGGCGCTGCGCGACATGAATACCAGCCTGGCCAGCATCGTGGGGCAAGTACGTGGCGGCACCGGCACCATCGCCGTGGCGTCGAGCCAGATTGCCAGCGGCAATGCCGACCTGTCGGCCCGCACGGAAGCGCAGGCCAGCGCGCTGGAAGAAACGGCCTCGTCGATGATCGAACTGACGAGCACCGTGCGCAGCAACAGCGACAATGCGCGCCAGGCGGACAGCCTGGCACGCTCGGCATCCACCATCGCCCAGCGCGGCGGCACGGCCATGGCTGAAGTGATCGGCACCATGGATGCCATCAATGCCTCCTCGCGCAAGATTGTCGACATCATCGCCGTCATCGACGGCATCGCCTTTCAGACGAATATCCTGGCCCTGAACGCGGCCGTGGAAGCGGCGCGTGCAGGCGAACAGGGACGCGGCTTTGCCGTGGTGGCCACCGAAGTGCGCAACCTGGCGCAGCGCTCGGCGGCGGCGGCCAAGGAAATCAAGGAACTCATTGCCGACTCCGTCAACCGCGTGGGACAGGGCGCGCAGCTGGTCAGCCAGGCGGGCGCCACGATGGATGAAGTGGTGGCCAGCGTGGGCCGGGTCAGCGCCATCGTCGGTGAAATCAGCGTCGCCAACCACGAGCAAAGCGAAGGCATCGAGCAGATCAATGCCGCCATCATGCAGATGGACCAGACGACGCAGCAGAATGCGGCCCTGGTCGAGGAAGCGGCCGCAGCGGCGGCAGCCATGCACGAACAGGCGGGCGAACTGGAAACCCTCGTCAGCCAGTTCAAGCTGGAACAGAACGCCGTCGCCAAGGCGCCGCCCCGCCCTGCGCCAAGCTCCACCCCGCGCTTGAACTAGTTCAGCTATTCCACCTGGCGCGCCAGGCGGATGCCGGAAAACTGCCAGCGCGCACCAGCCGGAAAGAAATTGCGGTAGCTGGCGCGCGCATGGCCGGCCGGCGTGGCGCACGACGAGCCGCGCAGCACATACTGGTTCAGCATGAACTTGCCGTTGTACTCGCCCAACGCCCCGGGCGCCGTGCGGTAGCCGGGATACGGCGCATAGCTGCTGCTGGTCCACTGCCAGCAGTGGCCAAACATTTGCATCAGTCCCGCTCCCGGCCTACCAGCGGCCGGATGCAGCTGCCCCACTTCCACGGCGATGCCTTGCGCCGCCACTTCCCATTCCGCTTCCGTCGGCAGGCGCGCGCCAGCCCAGTGCGCATAGGCATCTGCCTCGAACAGGGACAAATGCGTGGCTGGCGCCTGCAGGTCGAGCGGGCGCAAGCCAAATAGCGTGAATTCCTGCCAGTGCCCGGCGTCATCGCACTGCCAGTACAGCGGACATGCCAGTTGCGCGCTGCGCACCCAGTCCCAGCCTTCGGCCAGCCACAGGTGCGCCAAGCGGTAGCCGCCCGCCTCGATGAAGGCGAGAAATTCGCCATTCGTCACCAGCGCAGTGGCCAGCTCGAACGGCGCCACATATTGCGGATGGCGCGGCAATTCATTGTCGAAGCAAAAACCGTCGCCCGCATGGCCGATCTGCGCCAGGCCGCCGTCAAACGCGAGCCAGGCCGTGGGCTGCGCGAGTTCTTGCGCTGGCGCCACTGCGCTGTCCGGCGCACTGTTCATGTAAGCGGGAAACAGCGCGCTCTGCGCCAGCAGGTGTTTCACGTCCGTCAACAGCAACTCCTGGTGCTGCTGCTCGTGTTCGAGGCCCAGCGCCAGCAGCATGGTCAGGCGTTCGCGCTCAGGCCGCGCCAGCTCGCCCGCCAGCAGGCGGGTGATGCGCGTATCGACATCGATCCGGTAGGCGCGCACTTGCGCCATGCCGGGGCGCGTCAGCAAGCCACGCTGGGCGCGCGGATGCTTCTCGCCCACGCCGTTGTAGTAGGAATTGAACAGCACGCGGAAGGCGGGATGGAATGGCGCGAACGCCGCTTCCATGCTTTCCAGAATAAACGTTTCGAAAAACCAGGTGGTGTGCGCCAGATGCCATTTCACGGGACTGGCGTCCGGCATCGACTGGGCGCAGCAATCCTCGTCGGACAGGGGTTCGGCCAGGCGCAGCGAGTGCTGGCGCACCTTGTTGTAGTGATCGATCAGCATCTGTTTCCTTCTTAATCCCGGATCACTCTAGCGTAAATGACGGCAAACCACTGCTGCGGGTCCGTCCAGACTTGTACGGTGGAAAACCCCGCCTGCTCCAGCAAGCCGACGAAGCTTGCGCGCGTGTATTTATAGCTGTCTTCTGTATGAATGCGTTCGCCTTTCGCGAAACGCCGCTGGCCACCTTTCCAATGGACAACTTGTTCGCTGCGCGCTTCCAGGTGCATTTCGACGCGGCGCTCGTCGGCGTTGAAAAAGCCGTGGTGCTGCCAGGCACGCACGTCGAAGTCCGCGCCGATCAGGCCGTTCACATGGCGCAGCATGTTCAGGTTGAAGGCGGCCGTGACGCCCAGCGCATCGTCATAGGCGGCGTCGAGGATGGCGGCGTCCTTGATCAGGTCGACGCCGATCAGCAAGCCGCCATCGCCGTCCGCATTCGCGCGCAGGCGGCGCAAAAAGGCGGTCGCTTGTTCAGGCGCAAAATTGCCGATCGACGAGCCGGGATAGAAGAACAAGCGCCGCGCCTCGCGCACGCTGTCGGGCAAGTCCAGGCGGCTGGAGAAATCCAGGCCCAGGCCCGTCATCTCGATATGCGGAAAGCGCTGCTGCAGCCGGCTCAGCGATTCACTGAGGAAATCATAGGAAATATCCACGGCCACATACTGGGCCGGGTGCAACAGGGGGAACAGGCCGGCGGCCTTGGCGCAATTGCCCGCACCGAGGTCGATCAGGGTGCTGCCCGGCCCCACAGCGTGCGCGATCTCGGCGCCGTGACGGGCAAAGATGGCCGCCTCGGTGCGCGTCGGATAGTACTCGGGCAAGGCGCAGATGGCCTCGAACAGTTTCGAGCCCAGCGCGTCGTACAGGTACTTGGGCGAGGTCCAGGCCTCGCGCGCCAGCAGGCCGCTGCTGATCTCGACTATCGTGGCAGGAGTGGCGCTGGCCACTCGGACGTTGCTGGCGGGAGACAAATCTGACTGCGGTTGCGCGAGTGGCATGGTCATGGGTTGGCGTCGTCTATCAAGGTTCACGAAGGGCTTGCGCGGTCAGCCACCGGGCGCCGCCCCTGCCATAGCGGTTTGCGGGCACCTTTTCCGATGACTTTTTCCATCATAGCGGAATCCGCACAAGCCAGCCGTGCGACAGGTAACGTAAGATCAAACGAGCAGTGTGCACACAAAATGGGTATTGCCCAGCAAAAATGATAAGCCTGTCGTATACTACACATTGCCGGCCAAACAATCCGCGCCCCTTTGCAGTTCCCAGGCCCCCCTCTCCCCCGCGTGCCTCCCTTTACGATAGCCGTTAACACCATGCTCGAATTGCGCCATCTGTCGAAGTCCTATGCCCATGCCCGTCCCGTGCTGGCCAACATTTCCTGCCGCTTCAAGGCAGGAGAATTCATCGCCATCATGGGTGACTCGGGCGTCGGCAAGTCGACCTTGCTGAACCTGATCGCCGGCCTCGATACGCCCGATGCGGGTGCCGAAGCGCACCCTATCCTGGTGGACGGCATAGCCATGTCCAGCCTCGATGACGCCGCCGCCACCCGGCTGCGTCGCGCCCGCATGGGCTTTATCTTCCAGGCCTTCCACGTCTTGCCGCACCTGACCCTGCTGCAAAACGTGGCCCTGCCGCTGCTGCTCAACGGACTGCCCCAGGAGCGTGCCGCCAGCATGCTCGAAGCGGTCGGCCTGGGCGGACGCGGCGGCGACTTTCCGCAGCAATTGTCCGGCGGCGAAATGCAGCGCGTGGCCATTGCCCGCGCGCTCGTGCACAAGCCGGCGCTGGTGCTGGCCGATGAGCCGACCGGCAACCTCGATCCCGATACGGCGCACAGCATCCTGCAATTGCTGCGCGCCGAAATCAAGGCCAACGGCAGTTGCGCGATCATGGTCACGCATTCGCTGGCCGCCGCCGAAATGGCGGACAGAACCATGATCCTGACGAAAGACGGCTTACAAAATACAACAACCGTCGACCAAATTGATCAAACAATCAGTTAATTTAACTGACCATCTTTCACAAGTTTTGTTATCGTAGTATTATTGAAAACACTTGCCTGGTTATCAATGTTGTAACGCGAATGGTATCACGTCACCCGGAGAGCCTTGCTGCGATGACGAACTATAGCTGGGACCACATACAGTGGTCTCGTCCCTTGCATAACCTGAAGGAGGAGTAAATGAACGTTCGCCAAAAGAAGCTGGAAATGATTGAAGCGATGAACCGGGCGCGTGCGCTCGAACCATCGAGTTTTGTGCCCAATAAGCTGCTCGATACCCTGATCGAGAAGATGAACCTGAAAAATGATGCGGAACTGTGCCGTGTTCTGGAAGTCCAGCCCCCCATCATCAGCAAGATTCGTCACGGCAAACTGTCGGTCGGTGCAACGATTTTATTGCGCATGCATGAAAAATCGGACATCACCATCCGCGAACTGAAGGAACTGTCCGCCACGCCAGTCCATTGAATTACCCGCTGTTGTAATGCCATGCCAGGCACCCAGGTCCCCGGCGCCAAGAACTTTTGCCATGCAATTCGCGTAGTTCGCTCACCGCACAACATCCGAGCACGATAGCGAAGAGACCCAGCCCAAACCATGCTGACCGTTTCTCTGCCCACCCGCTCCAGCGCCATCCCCGCCTTCACTCCGCATCCCCCCTGCCAGCCAGCATTTCCACTCAAACTTGATCTGACACAACACGCATAGTCTCCGCAGGCATCAAGGTCAGCTTTTAAGCAGTGATCCCAACCGCATGTCCAGCGCCCCTCTTGCGCCGCCCGTGCTGCGCCTGACGCTCACGCGCGAACCCCTCGCCGACGCCGGCGACTGCCCCGCCGCACCCGGCTGGCACAGCGAGACCCACGTGCTGTCGGGCGCTATTTCGCCATCCACCTGGCCGGCCACGGCATCGCCCATACGGGCCTGGTGCTGGGGCCGAAGACGCGGCTGACGGCGGCGCAGGTGGGCAAGCTCAAACGCGTGCCGCAATTTGTCTTCATCAATTGCTGCCACCTGGGCGAGATGCGCCCGGACGCCATCGCGCCGTGGTCGAAACTGGCCGCCAGCCTGGCCACGGCCTTCATTGAAATGGGCTCGCAGGCAGTCATCGCGGCCGGCTGGCGCATCGGCGACCAGGCGGCCAGCATCTTCGCGCACAGCTTTTATCACGCCATGCTGAGCGGCGAATACTTCGGCGACGCCGTGCGCCTGGCGCGCGAAGCGGCGCACCTGCAGTTCCCGGCGTCGAACACCTGGGGCGCCTACCAGGCGCATGGCGACGACCGCTACCGCTTTCCGAACACCCAGAGCCGCCCTTGGCAGGCGCCCGACCACCACTACCACGGCCACCTGCTGGCCGACCTGGAAACCCTGCACGCGCGCCTGGCGGGCGCCGGGGGGGAGCTCCGGCGCGCCGGCCCTGCGCGGAATGACGGATGCCTGCCTGGCCGCGCTGAAAGAAGCGCGGCGGCGCAGCGGCGTGGCCGACAGCGACCTGATTTTTCAGGTGCTGGCGGGTGCCCTGCTGTTGAAAGCCCATGGCGCCAGCGATGCCTGGCGCGCACTCGATGCGCAACTGGGCGACTTGCTGCACGACGCCAGCGCCACGCGGACGAACACCGCGCCATCGATGCCGGCGTCGCCGCGCGCGCCGTATTTCTGGCCCTGTACCACGACGCCGTGCGGCGCCACGGCAGCATCGGCGAACCCGAAGCGATCAGCGTGCCGCTGCGCTTCCTGCTCGAACTGCTGCCGCCCGACAGCGCGGACACCGGCTTGGGCAGCGCCGTGCAGGCGCTGGCCAGCCAGCTGCAGTCCTCACTCCCCGGCATTAGCCTTAGCCAGGCACCACGCCATAATGGCGCGCATAGCGCTCGTCCAGATTCGCCAGCGGCATCATCATGAACATGTCGGCGCTTTCGAAATCAGGGTCCCACGCCGGTTCGCCGCAAATCCAGGCGCCCGAACGCAGGTAGCCCTTGATCAGCGGCGGCACCTGCGGCTTGTGCGCCGCTTCCACCTGGTGGATGGGGAAAGGCAGGTGCGGCGTGACGCGGTATTCGCTTGGGGCCATGTGCTTTTCCGCCAGCGCCTGGTACACGGCAACGGCGTTATGCCCGCCATCGGCCAGGCTGATGCTGGCACAGCCGACCAGGTAGTCGCAGCGCTCGCGGCGCATGTACTCGGCCAGCCCCGACCACAGCAGCATGATCACGCTGCCGCCCCGGTATTTCGGGTGGATGCAGGCGCGGCCCGCTTCGACCATGCGTCCGCGCAGGTTTTTCAGGCGGCTCAGGTCGAACTCGTTTTCCGCATACAGCCGGCCGATCTTGGCCGCCTTGGCCGCGCTCAGCACGCGGTAGGTGCCCACCACTTTCAGGGTATCGGCATCGCGCACGATCAGGTGGTCGCAATGCGCGTCGAACTCATCGCTGTCGAGGCCATCGGCATTCGCCAGCGAGCTCAATCCCATGGTCTCGATAAACACCTTGTAACGCAAACGCTGGACTTCGCGCAATTCGGCCGCGGTAGTGGCCTGGCTCAGCACCAGCTGAACCGGCCGGGCCTTGGCTTCGTTTGATGCGACTATGTTTTGCATGGTTTCATCCCCTGTGATCAAGACGACTCCAGCGTACTTGTCTAATATGTCAGGAAAATGACAGCCGAATGTCATTTCCATGACGCAAGTCAATGCCAGGCGGGGATCATGCAAAATTACCACACTCGTCACGCAAGAAGGCAGGATGAAAGAGCAGGATGGCCTGCACATCACGCCCTGCGGCGGTGAACTTACAGCGTGATGCCGGGAGTGTAGTCGACGAAAGCATCCTGGCGGCAGAAGCCCACCAGTTTCATGCGCGCCTGCGTGGCGATGGAAATGGCCAGCGAACTGGGGGCGGAAATCGTCGCCAGCAGGGGAATCTGCATGCGCGCCGCCTTGCGCGCCAGCTCGTAGCTGCCGCGGCTGGACAGGAACACGAAGCCGCGCCGCATGTCGACAGCGTGCAGCGCGAGATGGCCAATGAGCTTGTCGAGACCATTGTGTCGGCCGACATCCTCGAACACGTGCACGATGTCGCCATCGGGCGTGCACCAGGCGGCCGCATGCACGCCGCCCGTTTCCTGCATCAGCGCCTGGTGTTCGCGCAAGCCGCTCGACGCACGCGCCAGCGCGGCCGGCAGGTCGACCTGGATCAGGGATGGCGGCAGCGCCGCGGGCTGCAAGTCGAGCATGTCGATGCTGTCGATGCCGCACACGCCGCAGCCCGTGCGACCCGTCAGCTGGCGCCGCCGGTCCTTCAGGCGCACGAAATCCTCCTGTGCGATGCTCAAGGACACTTCGGCGGAATAGGGGCGCAGGAACACTTCACAGTCGAAGATGGCGCCGGCCGAAGCGACCACGCCTTCCGTCAGCGCGAAGCCATAGGCAAACGCTTCCAGGTCGCGCGGGGTGGCCATCATGACGACGTGGGAAATGCCATTGAAGACCAGCGCCACGGGGATTTCCTCGGCGACGCGGTCGATGGCATCGGTGGACTGGCCCGCGCGGTGGCGAACGATGGCGCGCTCGACGAAGCCGGCGCGTTCAATACTGATTTCTTCTGACATGGCAACCATGGGGGAACTATCACAGGCCCCATGGTAAACCAGAATGGGCAAGCGGGGGGCAGCCCCTCCGCTCGCGCCATCAATCCTTCTTCGGACGGCCCGTTTTCAGCTGCGGCAAGCCGGCCAGCACGTTTTGCAGGGTGGCCAGGTCGATCTGGCTGATCAGCGCCACGCCGATGCGCAGCAATTCGCTTTTCTTGATCTCGAAACCGGCCTTCAGGCAAGCTTTCTTTACCTGGCCCAAGACTTCATATTCCGCTTCGGGCATGGTGAAGCTGTCGCGCACCAGCTTCGGCTTGCGGGCTTTTTCCTTGACGGCGGCGACCTTGGCGAGCGGCGCTTTTTTCGCGGCGGCTGGCTTGGCGGCGGCTTTGGCTACCGGTTTGACGGCGGCTTTTGCTACCGGCTTGGCGACGGCCTTGGCGGCTGGTTTCGCAGCAACCTTGGCGGCCGGCTTGGCAGCGGCTTTGGCGACTGGCTTGGCCACAGCCGGTTTGGCCACGACGGCCTTGGCCGCCGGTTTGGCGACGGGTGCCTTGGCTACCGCAGGCTTGGCGGCAACAGGCTTGACTGCTGCCGGCTTCGCAGCGGCGGCTTTGGCGGCCACTGGCTTGGCGGCGGCCTTGGCCACCGGCTTGACTGTCGGCTTGGCTGTCGGCTTTGCGGCAGGCTTGGCGGCCGGGGCGGCCTTGGCTGCTGCCGCATTGATCGAGGCGCTGGTGGGGAACATCGATACGGGCGCGCTGTCGGCTTTTTTCACTGGGACGGTTTTGGTCATGAATTTTCCAATCTAATAAATAATATAAACAATATATACTCTTTTTTGAAATCTTGCTTGCTGCACATCAAGCCATGCGCAAGGCATGACCTCCTAGGCGCTGGCACGGATGGTGAAATCGACCCCGACCTCATCCCAGAATTCCTGCTCCTTCTCGATCCAGAACGACACGGTGGGATGGTGCGCCACCCAGCCGCGCTTGATGTCGAGCTCGATGCGGCTCTTCATGCGCAGGCGCAGTTCGCTGAAATCGGCTTCGATGCGCGCATGCATGAGCAGGATCGACAGGCGCAGCGCCAGCACGGCCTTGGCGAAATCGGGGTCGGACAGCACTTCGCCGATCTTGCGCAAGTTGCCCTTCTGCGCCAGGATCAAGCGGCTCATGGTCTTCTGTTCGCGCGTGGTAAAACCGGGCAAGTCCGCGTTTTCCACGATGTAGGATGCGTGCTTGTGGTAGCCCGTCTGCGACACGGCCAGGCCCACTTCGTGCAGCAGGCTGCTCCAGCGCAGGCATTTCACCAAAGCGTCGGATGTGGGCTTGAGCTGCGCATACATGGCCAGCGCCTGCTCGGCCACCCGGCCGGCACGCTGCTGGTCGATATGAAATTTCTCCATGCAGCCCTGCACCGATTGTTCGCGGCGGTCGCGCTTGGTCGAGCGCAGATACAAATCCCACATCACGCCCATGCGCAGACCCGCCTCGATCGGCGTCATGACGGGAATGGCCAGTTCGCGGAACAGGCCGATCAAGATGGCCAGGCCGCCGACGATGGTGCTGGCGCGATCAGGGCGCAAGCCGGGCATGTCGATGCGGCTGGTGTGACCGAGTTCGATGAAGCGCCGTGCCAGCGCATCGAGGCTGACACCAGACAGCAAGCCATCACCGAGCTTGTTGCGAACGATGATGTCGGCGATGGTGCGGATGGTGCCGGAAGAGCCGTAGGCCGTCTTCCAGTGCTGCGGACGGTACGGCGGCGCGGCATCCTCGAAATGGCTGCGCGCCGACAGGATGGCCGCCTCGAACGACGGCGCGTCGATGCGCCCGCCGATGAAGAACGACAGGCTTTGCTTGACGGTGCCCAGGCTGAACGACTCGACGCGCTCGATATCGTTGCCGCGCCCCAGTATCAGTTCGGTCGAGCCGCCGCCGATATCCATCACCAGCCGGCGTTCGCCGGGAATGGCCAGCGCATTGGCCACGCCCATGTAGATCAGGCGCCCCTCTTCCTCGCCCGAGATGATCTCGATGGGGTAGCCGATGGCTTGCTCGGCCAGCGGCAGGAAGACGGCGCCGTTGCGCGCCACGCGCATGGCCGAGGTGGCCACCACGCGCACGGCATCGAGTTCGAAGCCCGCGAGGATGGCGCGAAAGCGCTGCAGGCAAGCCAGCGCCCCCTGCATCGCCGCCTCGGTCAGGTCGCCATTGGCGTCCAGGCCGGCGGCCAGGCGTATCGGATCGCGCACGCTCTTGACCACGCGTATGGTGTCGCCATCATGCTTGCCGACGTGTAAACGAAAACTGTTGGACCCCAGGTCCACCGCTGCATACATACTGGCCTCTTGTCTTGTCATTGCTGTACCAACTGAAAAAAGTTGGCAAAATCAGTTGCTAAACTATATAAATCATTTAGACGATTTAAAAATCCTACCACACTACCCCCATCGTATGACAGCGGCGTGACAGGATTGTGACAAAACAGCAGCCATGCGGCGGCTTACGGAACGATGGTGGTAAATAAGTAAACGGCGAAAATCACCAGATGCACCGTGCCTTGCATGACCGTGGTGCGGCCCGTGCCCAGCGACAGGGTGGCCACCATCAGCGACAGCAGCAGCAGCACTGTGGATTTGATATCGAGTCCCAGGGTGATCGTCAGGCCAGTGGCCAGCGACACCACCACCACGGCGGGAATCGTCAGGCCGATGCTGGCCAGGGCGGAGCCGAGGGCCAGGTTCAAGCTCGTTTGCAAACGGTTGGCACGCGCCGCGCGCACGGCGGCCAGGCCTTCGGGCAACAGCACGATGGCGGCGATGACGATGCCGACCAGGGTTTTCGGCGCGCCCATGGCGGCGATCGCCGTCTCCAGCGCGGGCGCCAGCGACTTGGCCAGCAGCACCACGGCGCCCAGGCACACCAGCAGCGCACCAGCGCTGACCCAGGCGACGGTAGGCGTGGGCGGCGCCGCATGCACCTCTTCGTCGCCGACGGCTTCCTTGGGCAGGAAGTAGTCGCGGTGACGCACTGTCTGCACCAGCACGAAAGTGCCGTACAGGACCAGCGAGATGACGGCGATGAAAATGAGCTGGCTGGAGTTGTAGTACGGGCCGGCGGCGCTGGAGGTGTAATTCGGCAGCACCAGCGTCAGGATGGCGATCGCCGCCAGGGTGGCCAGCGACGCGCTCACGCCCAGCAGGCCGAAGGTCTGTTCGCGGTGGCGCCCGGCGCCCAGCAGCAGGCAGATGCCGACGATGCCGTTCAAAATGATCATGATGGCGGCAAACACGGTGTCGCGCGCCAGTCCCGTCGTTTCCGGCCCGCCGGCCAGCATCAGCGAGACGATCAGCGCCACCTCGATCAGGGTCACGGCCAGCGCCAGCACCAGGGTGCCATACGGTTCGCCGATGCGGTGCGCTACCACTTCCGCGTGGTACACGGCGGCCAGCACGCTGCCGATCAGGCCAGCCACCAGCAGGATCTGATAGTAGCCGCCGACATTGAAGGTGGAACCGAACAGGAACAGCCAGCCGGCAAGGGGGGCGGCAAGCGGCCATACAGGCAGGGATTTGAGCATTTTCATTATGGGCCTGGCAAGAGTAAAAAAGGGGAACTGCGGTGCGGACGACAAGAGGGGCCGAGCGAGCACCCCACAGCATAACTTGCCTAGCTTAAATGAAAGTTAGAGTATGCACATGTTCGGCGTGCCGGCGGCCAGCATGGCCTGTCTGGTAACATGCCGTTGCAATTTTCTTGTCTTGTTGCTTGCTGCCGCCGTCATACTGCACGGTACGCCTTACGGCAACGACCCAGGACAGACCATGATTTCAATAAACAACACGGCCATGCGCACCTTCTTCTTCGCGGGCAGCGTATTGTGCGCCGCCGCGCACGCGGACACGCCGCCGGCGCGCGAAGCGCAGCTTGACGCGAACTGGGCCACCCCGCCTGCGCCTGCCGCTGAGTCAAAGTGGCAAGACAGCCTGCCGCCGGCGCCACCGGTGGCGCCGCGCGAAGAAAAGATCCTGCCCAAAAGCGAATGGCTCACCGTCGAGCCGATGAAGGCGCCTGACCGGCGCTGCGATCCCGGCCTCGACGCCCTGTTCCTGAGCAAGGAGTGCGGCAAGGAACCGAGCTGGCTGGGCTCGCGCAAAAAGTAAGCCGATTCAAATATCCAGGGTGCTGGCGCCTTGCGCTTCCACCACCCTGTTGCGGCCCGCCTGCTTGGCCGCCTGCAGCGCCTCGTCGGCCCGCTTGAACAGGCTGACGGTGCTGTCCTCGGCGCGGATGGTGGTCACGCCCAGGCTGGCCGTCAGCTGCAGCACGGCGCGTTCCGTCTTGACCGGCAGCACTTCGACGGCGGCGCGGATACGCTCGGCCACCATCAGCGCATCGGCCAGGGTCGTGCGCGGCAGCTGGATGGCAAATTCGGCGCCGCCCAGGCGACCCATCAGGTCGCTGTCGCGCAATTGCTGGCGGCACGTGTCGACGATGGTTTTCAGCACCGCGTCGCCCACCGGATGGCCATAGCTGTCGTTGACTCTTTTAAAGTGGTCGATATTGAGCACCACCAGGGCCGTCGGCAAGCCGGGCCGGCGCGCCAGCGCCATCCACGGCGCCAGCGCCTGGTAAAAACCGCGCCGGTTCGGCACGCCCGTGGCCGCATCGAGCACCTCCAGGCGCGCCAGTTCGCCGCCCAGTTTTTCACGCGACAGCAGCAGGTAGCCGAAGGCGTTCGTCAGCATCATCAGGTACAGGGCGCCAAAACCGGCCAGCTGCAGCAGCTCGGCGTCAACATCCGGCACGGCGGCGGCGAGCACGCCGCGCACGGCGATCACCAGCGACAAGACGCCCATACTGACGACGAGGAAGCGGCGCAGCATGCTCGCCTCGCGCCATTTGAGGCACAGCGCGGCTAAGCCGGCGAGGAAAAAGCCGGCCACGATCAGCGAGCCGCCGGCACTGCGCAGCAGCGGCGCCACGTCAAACAGGTAGCAGGCGGCAAACAGCGCCACCGACAAACCAAGCGCCGGCAGCATGCTACGGCGCCAGCCGCTGCGCCCGGCCGCCTGCCACAGCGCGCCCGCGTCCAGCGCCATGCCGGCAAACAGCAAGCTGTTGCCCAGCAAGATGGACAGCATATCGGGCAAGACGCCGCGGAAATACAGCAAACACCAGGCCACGGCCTGGCACTGCTTGGCTACCGCCCAGGTGGACAGACTGAGTGACTTCTTGCGCTCGTACTCGAAGAAGAAGAGGGCCGCGCACAGGCTCAGGTTGCCGAGCGCCAGGGCCAGTACCAGGGTCTTGATATCCATGGGCTACGCTATCGATGCGCAGGCGCGGTGCGCCAGGTCAGATTTCGTGTTCGACATTCGTGCTGCCGTCGCCAACCTTACTGGCCCACGCCTGCACGAAATACTGCTTTTCCACTTCACTGGGCGCCTCATGCCAGAACACGATGAGGGTGCCCTTGTGATCGTGGATCTGCGCCACTTTTTCAATGAATCCGAAGTTGGCGGCCACGTCGGCCAGCGCCGCCGCATAACCATATACGCGCGTCAGCCGCTCGATGCGGTCAGGCTCGGTAAAACTGTTCGTCGCGGTAATGATGGGGTGATCCAAAAACATGCTTGTCTCCATGGTGCCCGACTGCGCGGCCGTGCCGCCGCGCGTCATGTACATATACATATACGCATGCTCGGCGCGGATTAATCGGGTATGCTCACGGGAGCTTATCAGATTTCTCTGAATGCAACAAAGCATCTCCCCCAGTCCACTCAGCGAAGTCGTCCTATGCCGTATCCCAAATTACCTGCCGTGTGCGCGCCCCAGGTGCATACCTGTGGCGACCGGCGCCGCCTGGAATTCCAGCCAGGCATGATCCAGAGCGAAATGCTGCTGTCGCGCCCCGACCATCTGCTGCTGCGCTATGCGCGTGCCATGATGTGCTTCACCCTGTTCGTGCCGCGTCCGCAGCACATCCTGATGGTGGGACTGGGTGGCGGCTCGCTGCTGAAATTCTGCCACCGCCACCTGCCCGAGGCGCGCATCACGGTGCTGGAACTGCGTGCCGACGTGATCGCCCTGCGCGAGCAGTTCATGCTGCCGCCCGACGACGCGCGCCTGCGCATCATCGAAACGGACGCCGTCAGCTATATCCGCCAGCATCCGGGCTGCGCCGACGTGCTGCTGCTCGACGGCTACGACGAAACGGGCCTGCCGCCCGCACTGGGCAGCGCGCGCTTCTATGCGGACTGCCTGCGCACCCTGCTGCCCGGGGGCGTGCTGGTAGCCAACCTGTTCAGTTATGACGAGCACTACCCTGCCATGCTGGCGCGCCTGATGCTCACCTTCCGCGGCGCCGTGTGCCACTTCGACGGCATCGCCGGCAACAACCGCATCGTCTTCGCCGCCAGGCCAGACACGCTCGGGGCGGGCCGTGCCCTGCGCGTCGTGCGCCTGGTGCGCTGGCGGCGCGTATGCGGCCTGGGTTTCCTGAACCGCTGGCTGCCCGCATGGCAGTTGTGGCGCGTGCGCCGGCGGGCAGGCGCGGGCAGCGGCTGAACGTCGTCTTTCCCGGCCATGGGCATTGTTGCTTAATAGCAGCAATTTGGTGCAAAATCAGCATGATGGATATAGTTTATGACAAACTATTGCCTGCGCGGGGCCGGCAGGCGCCGCCGAATCCAAGTATCCATGAAGTGAGATAGGAAAAAACATGCTGCGTCGCCGCCTGCCATTGTCGATTTCTGCCGCGGCCGCGCTGACCCTTGCCTTCGGCGTCAGCATCACCGGCGTGCTGTTCGCCGCCATCAGCCAGCTCGAATACGACAAAATGAGCCTGAGTCTGCAGCAGCGCGCCGGCGCGCGCGTGGCTGCCATCGAGCAGGGACTCGACGACGCGGTCGAGGTGCTGACCACGACGAACCAGCTGTTTGCCGCCGTCGTACCGGTCACGCGCGAGCAGTTCCACGACTTCACCACGCCACTGCTGCAACGCCACCCATTCATCCAGGCCTTCAATTTCCACCGCATCGTGCCGCATGCGCAACGCGCGGCATTCGAGGCCGAGCTGCGGCGCATAGTGCCCGATTACGCCATGACGGAAATGCGCGATGGCGTCGTCGTTCCCGCCACGACGCGCGCCCGCTACCTGGTGGTGGACTACCTCGAACCCTTGCAGGGCAACCGCCCCGCCTTCGGCCTGAACGTGCGCCCTGACGGCTTGCTGGCCAGCGCGCTGGAACAGGCCATCCTCAGCGGCCAGACCACCGCCACCGGCCTGCTGGCCCTGGCGCAGGGTCCGCAGCAGGGTTTCGTCATCCTGCGCCCCGTGTACCGCCACGGCGTGCCCCTGCAGACGGTGCAGCAGCGGCGCGCGGCGCTGATCGGCGATACGGCGGCCATCGTCCGCGCAGGCGAACTGGTGCAGAAAATCCTCGCCGGCGCCGACCTGCTGGGCGACCCGCAGCTTGAACTGAGCGTCTACGCCGCCGCTGACGCCGACCCGCGCCAATTGATCTTCCGGCATGGCCAGGCGCCTGCCGCCGCAGCGGGCGACGCCTGGGAGTCGCTGCCACGCTGGCTGCAATTTGCCTATCACAGCCGTTATGACCGGGGCTTTTCCTCCGCCGGCCGGCCCTGGCATGTGCGCGTGGTGGCCCATCCGCGCCCCTTCCTGGCCGACCATCTGGGCTCATTGTTCACCCTCATCACGGGTTTGCTGTTCAGCGTACTGACGGCCGCCTTCGTGCAATCGCTGACGCAGCGCTCGCGCCGCGTGCAGCTGCTGGTGGAGCAGCGCACGGCCGACCTCAAGCGCAGCAATGAACTGCTCAGCGCCGATGTGCGGGCGCGCCAGCGCACGGAACGCGCCCTGCAGGAAAGCGAAAAACGCTTCCGCCGCCTGCTGGCCCTGTCCTCGGACTGGTACTGGGAACAGGATGCCAACTTCTGCTTCACCCACATCACCGGCGGCTTTGCGGACAAGTCGAACATGCCGCTGGAACGCTTCATCGGCATGACGCGCTGGGAAAATAACCCGGAGATGCGCAATTCGCGCTGGGGCAAGCAGCATATCGCCAACCTGGAAGCGCACCTGCCCTTTTCCAACCTCGAATATGCGATGAAAGACCGCGATGGCCAGCTGCGCTGGTTCAGCATCAATGGCGAACCGCTGTTCAACGAACTGGGCGAATTTCACGGCTACCGGGGCACAGGGTCCGAAATCACGGAACGCAAGCTGGCCGAGCAGAAAATTCAGCACATCGCCCACCACGACGTGCTGACGGGCTTGCCCAACCGCGCCCTGCTGCGCGACCGTCTGGCGCAGGCCATGGCCCTGTCGCGCCGCAAGAACCGGGCCCTGTGGGTGCTGTTGATCGACCTCGACCGCTTCAAGTTCGTCAACGACAGCCTGGGCCACAAGGCCGGCGACCAGCTGCTGAAAACCATCGCCACGCGCCTGCAGGCCAGCCTGCGCGAAAGCGATACGGTGGCGCGCCTGTCGGGCGACGAATTCGTCGCCATCCTGTGCGAACAGGCCGACGAAGTGCTCAGCGGCGCCATCGTGCAGCGCGTGATGGATGCCGTGGCGCAGCCGGTACTACTCGACGGCAAGGAATTTTTCGTCACCTGCAGCATCGGCGTGGCTGTCTACGACATGTCGCGCTACAACGCCCCCGGCGACGTGACCTTGCATGGCGAGACACAAAACCTGATCGAGCAGGCCGACATCGCCATGTACTGCGCCAAGAAACAGGGCCGCAACAACATCAAGTTCTACACGACGGCCATGAACCAGGCCACGCTGGAGCGCCTGCGCATCGAGACGGCGCTGCGCAACGCGCTCGAACGCGAGCAGTTCGTGCTGCATTACCAGCCGCAGGTGGACCTGGCCAGCGGACGCATCGTCGGCGTGGAAGCGCTGCTGCGCTGGCAGCACCCGGAACTGGGCATGGTGGCGCCGCAGCGCTTCATCGCGCTGGCAGAAGATACAGGCCTGATCGTACCGATCGGCGCCTGGGTCTTGCGCGAAGCGTGCACGCAGGTGAAACGCTGGCATGCGGCGGGACTGGACACGCTGCGCCTGGCCGTGAACCTGTCGGCGCGCCAGTTCAACGAGCCGAACCTGGTCGCCTCGATCGCCGACGTGCTGCTGGAAACGGGCCTGCCGCCCGCCAGTCTGGAACTGGAGCTGACGGAGAGCCTGTTCATGCACGACGTGGCGCTGGCCGTCAGCCAGTTGCACGACATGAAGGCGCTGGGGGTGCAACTGTCGATCGACGACTTCGGCACAGGCTATTCCAGCTTCGCCTACCTGCGCACCTTCCCCATCGACGTGCTGAAGATCGACCGCAGTTTCGTCGGCGACGTGGCGCGCGACGCGGACGACGCGGCCATCGTCGTCTCCATCATCGCCCTGGCGCACAATTTAAAGCTGCGCGTGGTGGCCGAAGGCGTGGAAACGGCCGAACAACTGGATTATTTGCGCCGCCATGGCTGCGACGAAGCGCAAGGCTATTACTTCAGCCACCCGCTGCCGGCGCACGAGGTGGAACAGCTGCTGGGCAGCGATATGTGTGTGGCGCAATGACCGGGCAGCGTACTATTTCGTGTAGCTGAGCTCGAAGATGAACGGCACCGCCATCGCGCACGGCTGGCCAGCGCAACGGCCTGGTGTGTACTTGACCTGCATCAACATGAGCGCTACCAGCTTGCCGGACTCGCCATCCGGGCTTTTCAGCATGGCCACACTCTTCGCCACGCCAAGTTCGTCCACGTTGACATGGGCATGGAACTGGCCAACGACATCGCCACGCGAAATCAGGCGGGACATGGAGTACGATGGCTCCTGCATGCCCTTTTCTGGATAGGGCGGCGCATCGTCATCCTGCAAAATCGGATAGTTGCTTTTAACTTGCTGTTGCTGCTCCGGCGTCAACTGGGCATACGACTTTTCCGGCGGCGCGATATACCCCCTGCCGATGGCGGAATGAATAGCCGACCCGGTCGGCGGGTCTTTCCGCTTGAGGACATACGGCTGGGCCACCGCCAGTTTCTCCGCTGGCACCGTCATCTGGAAACTGCCGTTGAAGTGCGCCTTCAACACCTGCCCATTGGGATACAGTATTTCTCCGTCACCGAACGGCTTGCCCTCGCGCCATTGCCCCCGATAGCTGCCACCCAAGGCAAATACCCTGGTGCCACTGCCTTCCGGTCCATTCTTCCAGCCGCCCTCATACCGGTCGCCACCGCCATAAAGAACCTTGACATTGCCGACGGGCTTGTCCTGTTCGAAGCTGGCTTCCAGTTTGTCACCTTCTTTAAACATCACCACGGCAGGACCGTGCAGCATGCCATCCTGGTAGTTCCCTTCGTAGCGGCTGCCGTCCGCCCACTGCGCAATACCGGCGCCCTCCGGTACACCCCTGCTCAGCGTACCCTCGTAACGTTCCGTTGCCTTGCCATCCTTGCTCCATTGCAAAGCACCAGGCCCGCTGGCATAGCCCTCCTTGCAAGCGCCACTCCAGTACGCCACTTGCCCGGCAACCCTCGCCTGCTCGGCAACGCGGCAGTCCGCCCTGCCTGCATAAGTGATACCGGCGGCGCCGGCGCTGGAGCTACACAACAAGGCAAGCAGAATATAGTATTTAATCATGTTGTTTTACAATGTTTTAAGTTGCAACATGCTAACATGACCTAGATGACAGAAAATACACACTTTCTCACGCGCTGCACGACGGCGCTGCTGCGGGCTTGCCTGGCTCTGGCAGGCATTGCATGCCAGCCTCTTGCATGCATAGGGCTTACAGCTTCTGCTGCAGGAATTCGAGGAAGCAGCTGATGCGCTGCGCCAGCTGCGTATTGCGGTAATACACGGCGTGGATCTGCTGGCGGTAGCCCGTGTAGAACGGCTGCAGCACCGGCACCAGGCGGCCGGCCGCGATGTCGTCCTTCGTCATGAAGTCGGACAGGCAGACGATGCCCTGGTCATGCAACGCCAGCTGACGCAGGGTTTCGCCGCTGGACGCGGCCAGCGCAGGCACGATCTGCAGACTGTTGCCGGCAGCGTGGCGCAGCGGCCAGTTGTTGCCCAGGTCGTACTGGGCAAAGCCCAGCAGCGCATGGCCGGACAGCGCTTCCGGCGTGGCCGGTTCGCCGTGGCGCGCCAGGTAGGCGGGCGTGGCCAGCACGTGCAGGGGACTGGCACTGAGCGGGCGCGCATGCAGGGTCGAGTCGACCAGGGCGCCGATGCGGATGGCAATGTCGGTACGGTGCTCGATCAGGTCGGCGATCTGGTCGTTGCTGGTCAGCTCCAGGCGGATGTCCGGGTACATGGCGCGAAACTCGGCCACATGGGGCACCACGCAATGCAGCATGAAGGGCGAGGCGGCATCCACGGACAGGCGCCCGGCCGGCTTCTGGCGGCGGATGCGGATCGATTCCTCCACGTCTTCCATCGAGGCGAGGATGGCGCGCGCCTTGTCCAGGAACAGCTGCCCCTCTTCCGTCAGCTCCATGCGCCGCGTGGTGCGCGTCAGCAGCGAGGTGGCCAGCTTGTCTTCCAGACGCGACAGGGCGCGGCTGACGCCCGAGGTGGTTTGCCCCAGGTGCACGGCAGCCGCGCTCAGGGTGCCGCTGTCGATGACGGTGACGAAGATTTTCAGGTCGTCCGAGTTGATATCCATTCTTGCCCTTGTTTCACAGATCGCGCCATTATAATGGAATGACGGCAACAGTGAGGGCGAGCGGCTACGTCAGGCAACGTAGAACAAAATGGCGATAAAATGACAGCTACTGCCGGCCAGCACGAACAAATGCCAGATGCCGTGACCATGGCGCAGCTTGTGGTCGGTGGCGTAGAAAGCGATGCCGCCCGTGTAGCACAGCCCGCCTGCCACCAGCCACAGGAAACCGTTCCACTCGAGCGCCGCCAGCAGCGGCTTGATGCCGATGACGACCAGCCAGCCCATGGCCACGTAAATCACCAGCGACAGGATGCGCGCGCCTTTCGCGTACACATATTCCTGCACGATGCCAAACAGCGCCAGGCCCCAGACGACGCCGAACAGCGACCAGCCCCACGGCCCGCGCAGGGTCACCAGCATGAAGGGCGTATAGGTTCCCGCGATGAGCAGATAGATGGCGCAGTGGTCGAGTCGCTGCAGCACGGCCTTGGCCTTGCCGCGCACGCTGTGGTACAGGGTGGACGTGAGGTACAAGGTCAGCAGCATGGCCGCATACACGCTGCAGCTGACGATTTTCCAGGGGTCGCCCGTGCGGGCCGCCGCGACGATCAGGATGACGCCGCCGATGGCCGCCAGCGCGGCGCCCACCGTATGGGAAATGCTGTTGAAGCGTTCGCCGTGGTACATGGCTAAGCCCTGCGCATGGAGACGCAGCAAAACTCCGGGGTCAGACCCGACGGCTCTGCCCCCAGTTCTTGCTTTGGGGTTTCAATCAAGCTTCTTCCGCCTTCTTGCGCGCCGGACGGCGTGCCGGGGTCTTGCGCGGCGCCTTGGCCGGCTTGTCTTCCGCCACGACGGTCACTTCCACCGGCGCCGCCTCAATCACAGGCGCCGCTTCCACGACGACGTCAACCGCCTTCTTGGCCGGCTTTTTCGAGGCTGCCGCCTTGCGGGCCGGCGTGCGCGGCTTGGCCTTGGTCTTGGCTTCGGCGACGGTTTCCACCATCACTTCAGCGACAGGTTCAGGCACGGGCATGGCTTCCACCACCGCCACCTCGACGGCCTCGGCGCGCGCTTCACGGGCGCCGTCGCCATTCTTGCGGCCGCCACGGCCATTGCGGCGCGAACCGCGCTTGGCGTTGCCCTCTGCCACCACCTCGCCCACCGCTTCCACGGCTTCGGCCACCTCGTGCAGCACTTCCGGCTGCGGCGCCGGCGCATACTGCTCGATGACAGCCGATTCGGCCTCAGCCACCGGCACGAAGGCCTGTGGCGCGGACTCGCCGCGGCGCTGCTCGTTCTGCTTGCGGCCACCACGGCCATTGCGGCGCGAATCGCGGCGGCTGCCGCCTTCGCGGCTGTTGCCCTCTTCCGCCGTCGCGCCGGTCTCGCCGCTGGCGATGGTCTCGCTGGCGGCTTCCGCGTTCACGGCGGCGGGCACGGCCACCAGGCCGCTGCTGCGGTAGACATAGGCGCCCGATTTCTCGTCGCGGCCAAATTCCAGCAAACCGCGCGTCTGCGCTTCTTCCAGCAGATTGCCGAAGGTGCGGAAACCGTAATACGATTCGCTGAAGTCCGGCTTGCGGCGCTTGATCGCTTCTTTCAGCATCGAAGCCCAGATCTTGCCGCTGTCGCCCCGTTCGGACACCAGCGCGTCGAACGTCTCGACGGCCATCTCGATCGCTTCCGTCTTGCGCGACTCGTATTTTTCCTTGCGGCGCACTTCTTCGTCGGGCGAGCGCTTGCCGGCAGCAGCCGGGCTTTCGCGCGCGTCGCGCTTGGCGGCCGTGCGGCGGCTCTCGCGCACCAGGTCATCGTAGAAAATGAATTCGTCGCAGTTCGCCACCAGCAGGTCGGAGGTCGACTGCTTGACGCCCACGCCGATCACCTGCTTGGCGTTTTCGCGCAGTTTCGACACCAGCGGCGAAAAATCGGAATCGCCACTGATGATGACGAAGGTGTTCACGTGGGCCTTGGTGTAGCACAGGTCCAGTGCGTCGACCACCAGGCGGATGTCGGCCGAATTCTTGCCGGACTGGCGCACGTGGGGAATTTCGATCAGCTCGAAGTTCGCTTCGTGCATGGTGCCCTTGAAACTTTTATAACGGTCCCAGTCGCAATATGCCTTCTTGACAACGATGCTGCCCTTGAGCAGCAAGCGTTCGAGGATGGGCTTGATATCGAATTTTTCGTAATTTGCATCTCGCACGCCGAGCGCGACGTTCTCGAAGTCGCAAAACACGGCCATGCTGAGGTTTTCTGGGGATGACGCCATAAGGATGAATTCTCGCTGGATAATAAGGGCGGACGGGAAGCGCAACGCCTCCCTTTTCGCCTAGTATATTCGCCCATCCCCCGTTTCGGCGACAACTATCGTGCGCGGCAGCCTATTGCGCACCGCTGACGGCGCTGGCGCCCGGCCAAACCACGCTTTCATCGACCGAATACAACTGGCACGGCAGGCTGCTGCTGCGCTGGCACGAAGCCAGTGCGCGCACATCGGGGCTTTCGCCCTCCTCGGCCCAGCCCCAGGCGCCGCTGGCCGACAGGGCAAAGGCGCGCGGCGCGGTTTTCTCCAGGAAGACGCGGTAGGCGGCGCGGCCCTGCTCGGCCAGATACGGCACGGCGGCGATATCGTCCTGCGGCGCGAAATGCGTGACGGGCGGCGACGGCGCATCGGCCACGCGGTAGACCTGGCGCACCGGCATGCCGATTCTCTGCAGGAAGCGCTCCGTGGCGGGCAGCCACACGGCCACCCCGTCGCGGCTGCCCAGGGTCAGGTGGGCGTCGCGCTTGAACGGGCCATACGCGACCAGTTCCGCCTGCCCGCCGGAACCCGTGAAAGAGCGGAACAGGCGCTGCGCCAGCGCCGGCGAAAAATACGAGTCGTTCGCGCCATACAGCCACAGGCTGGGAATGTGATTGTAAGCGCCGAAGGTGGCGAAAGTCTTGGCCAGTGCCCCTGGCCAGTCGCAGCCGGGCATATCGACGCGCAGGCCGCCGGAAAAATTGAGCACGCCGCGCACGCCGGGCAGCACCCGGGTGGCCAGCGCCAGCGCCGCCATGCCGCCATATGACTGGCCCGCGACGACGATGCGTTGCGGGTCGACCCAGCTCTGGCGGCGCGCATACGCCAGCGCGGCCAGCATGTCGCGCGCCTGGCCCTGGGCATTGCCCAGCATGTCGCAGCCGAAATCGCGGTAGGCGCCCGTGGAGCGCGCAAAGCCGGCGCGCATGGGCAGCATCACCGCATAGCCGCGGCGCACGAATTCGGTGGCCATATAGATGAAGCGCTCGCGCTGCTGCAGCCGGGCCGGGCCGGCCTGCTTGCCGTGATTCATCAGCAGCAAGGGAAACGGGCCGGGGCCGGCGGGACGGAACACCGTCGTCTCCAGCGCCTCGCGCAAGCCGTCGCCGGCCGGCACCATGATCACCTGCTCGTGCAGGCGCGCATCGAGCGGCAACTGCGGGGGAACAAGCTGGGCTTTCAGGGGCGTACAAGGAAAACTGAGCAGCAAAGCCAGGAAAATGGGGCGAAGCAGATGAAAAATGGCGGACTCCGTGGACGACTTCCCTGCCAGTCTAGGCAGTGAAGTGCCACAGAGCAATATGAAAATATTATGTGATGCAGCTATTTTTTACGGCAATCACTGGCCGGAAAATTGTTGCCTTACACTGCCACACTTTTCCCGCCGGCAGGAGTAAACTGGGCGTATTCTGAAGGAGTCGCCATGTCCATCTCCGCCCTCACCAGCGGTACCTCGGGGCTGACCGCCAACCAGCGCGCGCTGGATGTGGCCGCCAACAATATCGCCAATGCGAATACGCCGGGCTTCCAGCCGCAGAAAGCCGAGTTCCGGGAGTCCAGCCCGGCCGGCACGGGCGTCACGCTCTCCGTCGAAGGGCGCAAGCTGGCCGCCAGCGAAAGCGTCAGCGGCGCCAATGCGACTGCGGCCAAGGCGGCCGAAAGCCGGCCGAACGGCGTAGGCCTGGCGTCCGAACTGACGGACAACCTGGTCTACAAGGCCGGTTTCAACCTGTCGGCGAATGTCGTCAAGGCGGCCGACCAGGCGCTAGGCAGCCTGATCGACGTCAAGACTTGACGCCCCGAGACTATCTATATCATAGCCAGCGCCAGCGGCGCCATGGCAGGCTGAATCAGCGCCAGCAGCCGTTCGGCCGGAATGCCGTCGCGCGCCTGCACCGACAGACCGTGCAGCAGCACCGCATAATAATCGCCCAGCGCCTGCACGTCGGCGTCCCCTTTTAACTCTCCTGCCAGCTGCGCCGCGCGCAGGCGCTCGATGACCGCTTGCGTGCGCGCGCGGCGGTGCTGCGCCAGCCAGTCGGCGATGCCGGCGTTTTCCGCACTCGTATTCGTGGCGGCCGTGACCACCATGCAGCCTTGCGGCTGGCCGCTGCGCGTGTACAGCAGCACCGCTTCTTCCAGCATGCGCGCCACCGCCTCGCGCACATTCAGGCTGGCCGCCAGCGCGTGCACGGCAAACGCGCCCTCGCCCGTTTCATACAGCTCCACGGCTTCGCGGAACAGCTGCTCTTTCGAGCCGAACGCCGCATAGATGCGCGCCGAGGCGATGCCCAGCGCCGCCACCAGGTCGGCCATCGACACGCCTTCATAGCCGCGCGTCCAGAACGCGTCGCGCGCTTTTGCCAGCGCCAGCGCGCGGTCAAATTCCCTCGGTCTTCCTGCCATGTTGATCCTCTGCTTGCAAACTGGCGGCCAGTATAACGCCTGGCATGCCACCCGCCTTCGCGATTTATTTTGCAGCGATGCCTTGACCGCGCCAACAATTTCACCTATTCTTTGTCGATCGACAAACAATAGGAGCCGATATGAAAACCATCCAAGGACCGAGCCTGCACCTGGCCCAATTCGCCGCCGATACGGCGCCCTTCAACACCCTGCCCGCCATCGCCGAGTGGGCGGCCGGCATGGGCTTCAAGGCCCTGCAGATTCCCGCCTGGGATGCGCGCCTGTTCGACGTGGCGCAGGCCGCGCACAGCCAGCAATACTGCGATGAACTGGTCGCCATGCTGGCCCGCCATGGCCTGGTCATCAGCGAACTGACGACGCACATCCTCGGCCAGCTGGTGGCCGTGCACCCGGCCTACGACGCGCTGTGCGACAGCTTCGCGCCAGAACACCTGCATGGCCAGCCGGCAGCACGCACGGCATGGGCCATCGAGCAGGTCAAGCTGGCGGCGATGGCCTCGAAGCGCCTGGGCCTGACCGACATGGGCACGTTTTCCGGCTCGTTCGCCTGGCCGTATCTGTTCCCGTTCCCGCAGCGCCCGCCCGGCCTGATCGAAACGGCCTTCGACGAACTGGCGCGCCGCTGGCTGCCCATCCTCGACGTGTGCGAGGAACAGGGCGTCAACCTGTGCTACGAAATCCACCCCAGCGAAGACCTGCATGACGGCATCAGCTTCGAGATGTTTTACGAAAGAGTGGGCCGCCACCCGCGCTGCAAGATGCTGTTCGACCCCAGCCACTTCGTGCTGCAGCAGCTGAACTACCTGGAATTCATCGATATCTACAAGGAGCACATCCGCATGTTCCATGTGAAGGATGCGGAATTCAATCCGACGGGACGGCAAGGCATCTACGGCGGCTACCAGTCGTGGGAAAACCGCGCCGGGCGTTTCCGTTCGCTCGGTGATGGCCAGGTCGATTTCAAGGCGATCTTTTCGAAGATGGCGCAAAACGATTACGCGGGCTGGGCCACGCTGGAATGGGAATGCTGCCTGAAGGACCAGGAAGTGGGCGCGCGCGAAGGCGTGGCTTTCATCAACGCCCACATCATTGCCGTGACCAACAAGATTTTCGACGACTTCGCCGGCGCCCCCGTCAGCGCGCAACAGATCCATCAATTGCTGGGCATCCAGCACAACTAATCAAGGAAACCATATGAACGATTTTACACACGAATTTACACATGATTACGTCCGCATCGACGGCCAGCGCCTGCATTGCGTGATTGCCGGCGCAGGCAAACCCGTGCTCCTGATCCCCGGCTGGCCGCAAACCTGGTATGCCTGGCGCCATGTGATGGCGGCGCTGGCCGCCAATGGCTACCAGGCCATCGCCATCGACCCGCCAGGCAGCGGCCACTCCAGCCGCCCCGCCGATGGCTACGACACGGGTGCCGTAGCGGCCACCCTGCACCGCGCCATGCTGGCCCTGGGCCACGCGCAGTACGACGTGGTCGGTCACGACATCGGCATGTGGGTCGGCTATGCGCTGGCCAGCGATTTCCCGCAGGCCGTGACGAAACTGGCGCTGACGGAAGCCGTCATTCCCGGCCTGGCACCGGCGCCGCAGATCTTCGTGGCGCCGTCCGACAATATCTTCCTGTGGCACTTCATGTTCAACCAGGTGCTCGATTTGCCGGAAATACTCACGGCGGGCAAGGAGCGCGAATACATCCGCTTCATTTTCGACCGCTGGTCGTACCGCCGCGACAAAGTGGCAGTCGACGTGTATGCGGACGCCTACGCCACGCCGGGCGCCCTGCGCGCGGGCTTCGCCTACTACCGCGCCATCCCTGAAACCATCCGGCAAAACCTGGAGCGAGCCAAGCGCAGCCTGGCCATGCCCGTGCTGGCCATCGGCGCCGACCACGCGACGAATGACGCCCCCCTGCTGACCATGCAGGGCAAGGCGGATCATTTACAAGGCGCCATCGTCGCCGAATGCGGCCACTTCATCATGGAAGAACAGCCGGAAGCGTTCATCGCCCACCTGCTGCCCTTCCTGGCCGGAGAAAAGTCAGGAAACAACGCATGAGCCTCGATCCACTGATCGCCGCCTGGCTGGAAGAGAGCAAAAATGCGCCGCCGCCCGCCTCGCTGGCAGACCTGCGCGCCGCCACGGAAACGGGGCTGCGCCAGCTGCACGGGCCGTTGGAAGACGTCGCCTCGATCAAGGATTACGTGCTGCCGGGCGAACATGCGGCCGTGCGCGCCTACGTGCCGGCCGGCGCGGATATGAACTCCCCCCTGCCCGCGATCGTCTTTGCGCATGGCGGAGGATGGTGTCTGTGCTCGCTGGACCTGTACGACAATCCGTGCCGCGCGCTGGCCAACGCCACCGGCTGCGTGATCTTTTCCGTCGATTACCGGCTGGCGCCCGAGCACAAGTTCCCCGTGCCGCTAGCCGATTTTTATCAGGCCTTGTGCTGGGTCGCCGAACATGCGGCGGCGCTGGGCATCGACGTGAAGCGCCTCGCCGTGGGTGGCGACAGCGCAGGCGGCAACCTGGCCGCCGCAGCGGCGCTGATGGCGCGCGACCAGGCCGGCCCCGCGCTGGCGCACCAGCTGCTGCTGTACCCGGCGCTCGATTTCGCCTTCGACACGGCTTCCTACGAGCGCTATGCGCAGGGCTATTCGCTGACCCGCGAGGCCATGCGTTTTTGCTGGTCTGCGTACCTGAACGAGCCGACCGAGGGCGCGCAACCTTATGCTGCGCCCCTGCGGGCGGCCTCGCTGAAGGACTTGCCGCCGGCGACGGTGCTGGTGTGCGAATTCGACCCGCTGCATGACGAAGGCGCGGCGTATGCACGGCGCTTGCGCGAAGACGGCGTGGCGGCAGAGTGCGTGCAGCTCGACGGCATGATCCATGCAGCGATACACATGCTGGGCCTGACGCCAGCGGCGCGGGGATTGTTCGACGTGGCGGGACTGGCGATGCGAAAAGCGCTGGCAATGTAAGAAAATCGGCCGCCGGGGGTGGCTCCACGGCGGCCGACCTTGTCACTTCATTACTCCACCAGCTTGCGCACCTCGATGCCATTCAACCATTTCACATGGCGCGGCCCCGTGCGGATATCTTTTGCCGAGATGAGGGCGATCTCGCCATCGTTGTCGTCGAGTGCCTTGCCGTTTTTTTCGTAGTAGACGATCACGCCCTCGCCGGCCGGCGCGTTATACAGCTCGCCCCAGGAAAACACCACCGCATAGCCATCGGTGGCCGTCGCGATGATGGCGAGCTTCTTGACGTCGTTGTGGCCAGGCGCATCGAGCACCGCCTTGTCGAGGATGTCGCGCAGGCGCACTCCATGATAACTGGTGATGGTCTCGGCCTTGTCGCCGTTATGGCGCATCACGGCAATCTCTCCGCCATTCGCGGGCGGCAGCTGACGCAGGTCGGCCACCTTCAGGGTCAGCGGCGTTTCCACCATGCCCGTCACGGCCAGCGCGTGGCTCATGTTGTCCCGCGCGGCAGCGGGTGCCGACCACGCGGCCGGTGCCGCCGCCAGCAACGACGCCGCGGTACAGGCAGCGAATATTTTCTTGAACATGCGAAGTCCTTTCATGGAACAGTCAAAAATCAGAATTGGACCTGTGCATTGGCCAGCCAGGTGCGCCCGGCGCCGGGGAAGCCGTCGGACAGCGCGTAATTGCGGTCACCCAGGTTCGCCACGCCCGCTTCCAGGGTCAATGCCGGCAAGGGGCGGTACACGGCCTTCAGGTTCAGCGTCGTAAAACCGCCAAGTTCCAGGGTGTTCGAGACCCAGCGCCCGCTGTTCGATTCAGCGATGGCCACCACGTCGACCTGGCGCGCCGCGTGCAGCACGGCGTGCGCCGTCAGCTTGTGACGCGGCACGTCCGTCAGGCGGATGGCGCGGTCGCTGACATTCTTCATGTCCGTATACGTGTAGTTGCCGCCGAAATCGAGCCAGGCGCCGGCGCGGCCGCGCAAGCCCAGTTCCACGCCGCTGATATGCGCCCGGCCCGCGTTGCGCATCTGCGCGCGCACGCCCGAGACGTTCGCCACGCTCTGGATCTTGTCCTTCACGTCGCTGTAGAACAGCGCCGCCTCCAGCACCAGGCCTTGCGCATTGCCTTGATAGCCCAGCTCATAATTCATCGCCTCCTCCGCGCGCAAGGCCGGGTTTTCGATATACGTGCCCAGGCGCTGCGAGTAGCGGTCCTTCAGGGTCGGCAGGCGCGACTTGCGCGCCACGGTGGCATACACGCGCGCATCAAGACCGATCTTGTGGAACAGGCCCGCCTGCAGATCGGTGGCCGATTGATTACTCGGCAAGGTATACGCATTGCCGGCGCTGTAGACGGTATCCGGGCGCAGTGCATTGCGCGAGGCGCCCAGCGACAGTTCCGTCGCCGCATTGAGGGCGATGCTGTCTTCCGCACCCAGGGTCCACAGGGCATCCTTGTACCAGGTATTGCGCACGCCCCTGGCATCGAGTTCCTGGTGCTCGTCAGCCTTGACGCTGGCAACGACGCGCAGGCTGTGCGCGGCCAGGCGGAACGATTCAAGTTCCACCGCGCCGCCGTTCGTGCGGTCGTTATAGATGCTGCGCCCGCCGCTGACACTGCCCTGGCCGCTGGTTTTCAGGGTCGCGTAGCTGCCATTGGTAAACGAGGTGATTTCATTGTCGTAGCTGTCGTGGTACAGCCGCATTTTCAGGCGTTCCTGCTGGCCCAGGCGCGTCTGCGAGACGAAATACACGCTTTCCTTGTTCCAGTACGGCCATTGCCAGTAGCGCGCACCGACGGGGTTGGTCGATGGCGGCTGGCCCTTTTCGCCATGCTGCTTGTAGTAGCTCAGTGCATACTCGTCGCCACCCACGGGCGTGTAACCCATCTTGAACGACAGCTTATGGTCCTTGCGATATGCATTGTTGCGCGTGCCGCCGTCTTCCGTGGCCGTGGGGCGGAAGTCGGACGACATGGGGAAACCGTCGCTGTCGATGTATGACACGCCCGCCTGCAGATACCACAGGCCCTGGTTGGTGCCCACGTTGGCCGATACCTGGCGCTCGCTGCCCGAACCAAAACCGATCGAGGTATCGCCCTCAAGGCGCGCCGCGGGTTTGCGCGAGATCAGGTTGATGGCGCCGCCCAGGGTATTGGCGCCGTAAGCCACGGAGCTGAAGCCCTTGGCGACCTGGATGGCGGCCAGGTCGGCCGTCGTGAAGCGGTTGAAATCGACGTAGCCGTCATACGGCACGTAGACGGGAATGCCGTCGATGTACAGCGGCACCTGGCGCGCATCGAAGCCGCGGATGGCGACGGTTTTTTCGTTGCGCGAATTGGTCGACAGCGATACGCCCGACAGCAGATTGAGGGCATCGCCCACGTTGTCGCGGTTAAAGCGGCGCATCTCGGCGCGGCTCACTTGCGACCCCACCTGCTGCTCGCCTACTTGCCCCAGCTGGTCGCGCTGGCCGATCACCGTCACCGTGCCCAGCACGAACGGCGCCGCCGCATCCGCGTCTTCCTTGCCAGCGGCCTGCTGCGCCAGCGCCAGCATCACGGCGCCCGCCATTACCTGTTTCACCATCGTCATGTTGTTCTCTTCCGTTATATATCGCCTTATACAGCGATATACAAAAAAATACAAAAAAGCGGCCACTCGTGCGGTGGCCGTCATCCCATGGCGCAATATACAGATGTATACAACGATGCTCAAGCGACTAGGCCAGAAAAAGCTATGCAGGTCAATTTTCCAGGAAAATTTCATGCACCGCACCATTTCGCTGTGCGAACGAATGTTTCACAAAACGGTTGACACGTCCAATTTGGCTAGGCAAACTGATTTCCAGGGAGTCAAAATAATGAAGGCAAATATGAGCAATACTCAGACCGCAGCCGATCCGGAACTCATCGTCTTCAGCGATGACGAAGAAGCCAAGGACCGCCAGTTCGTCAACGCGCTGGCGCGCGGCCTGGAAGTGCTGCGGTGCTTTCGCCCCGGCGAAGTCTATCTGTCGAATGCGGACATGGCCAAGCGCACGGGCATCCCGAAACCGACGATTTCGCGCCTCACCTATACCCTCACCAAACTCGGCTACCTGAATTACTCGGACAGCCTGGGCAAGTACCAGCTGGGCGCCGGCGTGCTGGCCCTCGGCTACCGCATGCTGTCGAACCTCGACGTGCGCAAGATGGCGCGCGCGCTGATGGAGGAGCTGGCCGAGCATGCGCAGGCCTCCGTCTCGCTGGGCACGCGCGACCGCCTCAGCATGGTCTACGTGGAAACCTGCCGCAGCAGCGCCAACGTCACCCTGCGCCTCGACGTCGGTTCGCGCATCCCCCTGATGACGACGGCCATGGGCAAGGCCCTGCTGTGCATCCTGCCGCAGGCCGAGCGCGACTACCTGATGGACCATGCGCGCCTGCACGAGACGCAGCGCTGGCCGCGCATCAAGGCCGGCATCGAGCAAGGCTTCAAAGATTATCAGGACCGGGGCTTTTGCATCTCGGCCGGCGAATGGCAGAACGACGTGCATGCGGTGGGCGTGCCCATGCTGGGTGCCGACGGCGAACAGGTCATGGCCTTCAATTGCGGCGGCCCCGCCTTTTTGCTGTCGCGTGAAAAACTCGAAGGTGACCTGGGACCGCGCCTGGTCGCCCTGGTCAAGACAGTGGAAAAAAACCTGGGACGCGGTTAGACTGCGCGCCCCCTCTCAACGACAGCTCACATCAAAGCGCCGAGGAAACCGATGATACGCGACGAAGAAACCCTGAACATCCTGCTCGACAGCATCGCCCGTTTCGTGCGCGAAGTGCTGGTGCCGAACGAGGCGCTGGTGGCCGAAACGGACACGATACCGCCCGCCATCGTGGCGCAGATGCGCGAACTGGGCCTGTTCGGCCTGTCCATCCCGGAAGCCTATGGCGGCCTGGAACTGAGCATGGAAGAGGAAGTGCGGGTCGCATTTGAAATCGCCCGCACCTCGCCCGCCTTCCGCTCGCTGATCGGCACGAACAACGGCATCGGCTCGCAAGGCATCGTCATCGACGGCACGGAAGCGCAAAAACAATACTATCTGCCCAAGCTGGCGGCTGGCGAGATCATCGGCTCGTTTGCCCTGACGGAAGCGGGATCCGGCTCCGACGCGGCGTCCCTGCGCACGAGCGCCGTGCGCGACGGCGATTTTTATATCCTCAACGGCAGCAAGCGCTATATCACCAACGCGCCCGAAGCCAGCATCTTCACGGTGATGGCGCGCACGGACCCCGTCAAGCGCGGCGCCTCGGCCATTTCCGCCTTCATCGTGGAAAAGGATACGCCGGGCCTCTCGCTGGGAAAAATCGACAGGAAGATGGGCCAGCAAGGCGCGCATACCTGCGATGTCATCTTTGAAAACTGCCGCGTGCCGGCCGCGAACATCATCGGCGGCAAGGAAGGCGTAGGCTTCAAGACGGCCATGAAGGTGCTCGACAAGGGCCGCCTGCACATCGCCGCCGTCTGCGTGGGCGCGGCCGAACGCATGCTGGCCGACGCCCTGGCGTATGCCATGGAACGCCAGCAGTTCGGCCAGCCCATCGCCGAGTTCCAGCTGATCCAGGCCATGCTGGCCGACAGCAAGGCCGAGATTTACGCGGCGCGCAGCATGGTGCTCGACGCCGCGCGCCGGCGCGACAACAAGGAAGACATTTCGACGGAAGCGTCGTGCTGCAAGCTGTTCGCCTCCGAAATGTGCGGCAGAGTGGCTGACCGCTCGGTGCAAATCCACGGCGGCGCCGGCTACATCAGCGAATACGCGGCCGAGCGCTTCTACCGCGACGTGCGCCTGTTCCGCATCTACGAAGGCACGACGCAGATCCAGCAGATCGTCATCGCCCGCAACATGATCAAGGCAGCACAAAAGTGAAGGAGGCCGCGATGGACATTCCCGCCCTGCTGGCCGGCTTGCCGGCGCGCCTGTCGGCCATCCCCGCCCACTGGGCGGCGCGCGCGCCGGATGCGCCGGCGCTGCATGAAGGCGGACGGCACTGGACCTACGCGCAGCTGCAGCACAGTGTGGAAAGCGCCGCGCAGCTGCTGCGCCAGCTGGACGTGCGCGCCGGCGACCGCCTGATGGTGGTGGGCGAGAACTGCGCGCTGCAAGTTGCGCTGATCTTTGCTTGCGCCAGCATCGACGCGTGGATCGTCAACGTCAATGCACGGCTGTCGGCGCGCGAGATCGACACCATCGCAGGCCACTGCTCGGCGCGGCGGCTGCTGTTCCTGGCCGGCGCCTCGCCGGAAGCGGCAGCGCATGCTGCACGTCTGGGCGCGGCCAGCGCCACGGTCGACGGCATGGGAGAGCTGCTGGCGGGCAAGTCGAACGACGCAGCCATCGCGGAAGCCACGGTCCCCGGCAACGAACAGGTGGCCGCGCTGATCTACACCACGGGCACCACGGGCCAATCGAAAGGCGTGATGCTGACGCACCGTAACCTGCTGTTCATCGCCGCCGTCTCCAGCACCTTGCGCGGCCTGACGTGCAGCGACCGCGCCTACGGCGTGCTGCCGATTTCGCACGTGTACGGCCTGGCCTCGGTGGCCCTGGGCACCCTGTATGCAGGCGCCGCGCTGTACCTGGTGCCGCGCTTTTCCGTCGATGGCCTGCTCTCGGCCCTGAAGGATGACGGCTTGACCATCGTCCAGGGCGTGCCCGCCATGTACGCCAAGCTGCTGCAAACCCTGGGCGGCGCCGACACGCCGCTGCCCACGCGACTGCGCTTTGCGTATGCGGGCGGCTCGCCGCTGGCGCCGTCGCTCAAGCGCGAGGTGGAAAAGCTGCTGGGCACGGCGCTGCACAATGGCTACGGCATGACGGAAAGCGCGCCCACCATCAGCCAGACGCGCCTGGATGCGCCGCGCCGCGACGATTCGGTCGGCATGCCGATCCCGGGCGTGGAAGTGCGCGTGGTGGACGTGGCCGGCCTGGATGTGACGCCGGGCGAGCCGGGAGAATTATGGATACGCGGACCTAACATCATGGCCGGCTACTACCGCGAACCGGCCATGACGGCGGCCACCATGCGCGACGGCGGCTGGCTCAATACGGGCGACATGGCGCGCCAGGAACCGGACGGAGCGTTGTTCATCGTCGGGCGCACCAAGGAACTGATCATCCGCTCCGGCTTCAATGTGTATCCGCTGGAAGTGGAAACGGCGCTCAACGCCCACCCCTGCGTGGTGCAGTCGGCCGTGGTCGGGCGCACCCTGGACGATGGCAACGAGGATGTCATCGCCTACGTGGAGCTCGATCCGCGCCAGCCCGCCAGCGTGGCACAATTACAGGCTTGGCTGGCGCAAACGCTGTCGCCGTACAAGTGCCCGTCCGCCATCATCGTCATGGACGCGCTGCCGGCGGCCGCCACGGGCAAGATTTTAAAGGGGCAACTGCGGCAAATGGCGCAGAATGCACGATAAGTTGACCATGTAGTAGCAGACCCGAGAATAAAACCAAGCCACATCACCGGAGGAGACACGATGAAACGCACCTACACACGCATCGCCATGGCAGCGCTGGTTGCCAGCGCCTGGATGACGCAGGCCAGCGCCGACGAATTCCTGGTCGGCGCGGAAATCCCGCTGACGGGCAACCTGGCGCGGGTCGGCGCCGGCATGCAGGAGGGGATCATGGTCGCGGCCGAGGTCTTCAACAAGACCAACGGCAAGCACACCATCAAGATCATCACCGTCGACGACGAATCGGCGCCCGCCAAGGCCATCGCCGCCGTGGAAAAGCTGGCCAGCCAGGGCGTGGTGGCCATCACTGGCGGCTATGGTTCGAACAATATCTCGCCCGCCTCGGACACGGCGAACAAACTGGGCCTGGTCTACATCACCTCGGGCGGCGTGGACGACAGCCTGGTGGCCAGCGGGCGCAAGAATTTTTTCCGCATCAATAACACGGCCGGCTATGAGAAAGCCATGCTGGGACTACTGCAGGACGTGGGCGCCAAGTCCGTCTCCATCGTGTATTCGACCAAGGACGCCACCACGGGCCTGGCGAAGGACATGGAGAAAGCCCTGACGGCCAAAGGCGTGAAGGTGACGACGCACTCGTTCGACCCGGCCATTACCGACTTCAAGCCCATCATCAACAAGATCAAGCTGCAGGATAAATCGGAAGTGGTGGCCATGGTCGGCTACGAAAACGATTACGTGGGCATCATCCGCGCCGCCCGCGTGCTCAAACCAAAAATCAAGGCCATGGTGGGCGTATGGTCGCTGGCCACGCCGAAAATGGCGGCCGACTTCCCCGACCTGATGCCGAATGTATTCGGCACGGCCCTGCTGCCCTTCCCCACGGAATTCAAGACAGCCGACGGCAAGGCCTTCAGTGATGCCTACAAGCAGCTGTACAAGAAGGAGCCAGACTACCTGGGCCAGTTCGGCTATGTGCAGTCGATGCTGCTGTTCGAAGCCATCGCGCGCGCGGCCGACAAGGGCACCATCAAAAAAGGCGGCGTGGCCGAGGAAATGCGCAAGACGGACCGCGAAACCCTGATCGGCCGGGTCCAGTTCGCCGCGAATGGCGACAACCAGAACTTCGTGCACCGCATGGCGCAGCACCAGGACAAGAAGGTGGTGATCGTCTGGCCGAAAGAACACGCGACGGGCAAGCTGGCCTATCCAGCCCTGCCCTGGTAACAGCAGCCTCCCGCTGCACATGCGCGCGCCTGCCGGGCGCGCACCGATGAACGGCAGTTCTGCGCAGTGTACGCGCTGTGTACACGCGGCGCCAGGGCTGCCTGACGGGATGACGACATGACAGAATTAATCTTGCAAGCCCTGTATTCGGGCTTGCTGCAGGGCGGCTCCTACGCCCTGATCGCATTGGGACTGGCGCTGGTCTTCGGCACCATGAAAGTGATCAACCTGGCGCACGGCGAACTGGTGCTGCTGGCCGCCTATATTGCCTACAGCGTGGAGTCGGGCCTGGGCCTGGGGCCCATGTTCGCCATTCCCATCGCGCTGGTGATCGTCAGCCTGACGTCCGTGGGCGTGTATCTGATCGTCAGCCGCATCAAGAAAGACCGCGAAATCAATTCGCTGATCCTCACCTACGGTATCGGCGTGATACTCACCAATTTCATTTTGCTGGTGTGGAAGGCCGATATCCGTTCGACTTCGTCGACCTGGCTGCAGGAAGGCATCGAGATCGGCCCGTTTTTCAGCATGCGCAGCGAAGTCATTTTCTTTGGCGTCAGCCTGGTGCTGATGGCGGCCCTGTGGCGCTGGCTCGCCACCAGCTGGTATGGCCGCGCCGTGCGCGCCGTGTCCAGCAACCGCGATGCGGCCAAGCTGATGGGCATCGACCCGGGCCGCACGGAACTGGTGTCCTTCCTGGTCGCCGGCATCCTGGCCGCCTTCGCCGGCGTCGCCCTGTTCAGCTATGGCGTGATCCAGCCCGCCTACGGCGGCGCGCTGACGGTGAAAGCCTTCATCATCACGGTATTGGCCGGCATCGGTTCCATCCCCGGCGTGCTGCTGGCCGCCGTGCTGCTGGGCGTGGCCGAAGCACTGACCGTCACCCTGGCCAGCTCCGCGCTGCAGGAATTGTCCGGCATGGTGCTGTTCCTGCTGGTGCTGTTCATCATGCCGAACGGCCTGTTCGGCGCACAACGGAGGCGCGGATGAAGCGCTCAACTTTCCTTTCAACGGCCGGTTTGCTGTTGGCCGCGTATATCGCCGTGCCGCTGGCCCTGGGCGGCAACCAGTATGTGATGAGCATGGTGGTGGCGGCCCTGATCATCGGCGGCGTGGCCATGTCCTGGGCCTTGCTGGGCAATCTGGGCGGCATGGTCAGCTTCGGCCATGCCGCGTTCTTCGGCGTGGGCGCGTATGTCTCCGCCCTCACGACCGTGAAACTGGGCGTGCCCGTATTTGCCGCCATGCTGCTCGGTGGCGCGGGCGCGGCCATCGCCGCCGTCATCATGCTGCCCGTGCTGCGGCTGCGCGGGCCGTATTTTGCGCTGGCCATCCTCGCCTACGCGCACATCTTCCGCATCCTGGCCACGGAATGGAGCTCGGTGACGGGCGGCGCCGGCGGCATCAACAATATTCCGGCTTTACCTACCGTCTTCGGTTTTGATTTGGCCAGCAAGACGGGAGCCTACCTGGTGGTGCTGACCCTGGTGGTGTGCTGCGCGTTTGCCTACAACCGCATCCGCGCCAGCCATTACGGCATCGCCCTGCGCGCCATGCACGACAGCGAAGACGCCACGCGCGTCGTCGGCGTCAACAGCACCTTGCTGAAAGGCGCGATGCTGCTCGTGTCGGCCTTCATGGCGGGCCTGTTCGGCGCCTTCAACGCCCATTACATCAACTTCCTGGAGCCGGACTACGCCTTCAACAGCCTGTGGGTGACCTTGCCGATCGTGGCGGCCATCTTCGGCGGTTACCGCACCATACTCGGCCCCGTGCTGGGCGCCGTGGTGGTCTACCTGGTCGACCAGCTGATTTTCAAGTCGCTGATCCCCACGGGCCACCAGCTGGTGCTGGGCGTGCTGCTGGTGGCGATGATCGTCTTCAGTCCGAACGGCCTGCTGCCGCTGCTGCAAAAATGGCTGAAAAAAGCGCTGGTCAAGGAGAAAGCGAAGGAGAAAGCACATGCTTGAACTCGATAATGTGTCCGTGCGCTTCGGCGGCCTGACGGCCGTCGATTCCGTCACCTTAAAGGTGGGCAGCCACGACGTGATCGGCCTGGTGGGCGCGAATGGCGCCGGCAAGACCACGCTGTTCAATGCGATTTCCGGCCTGGTGCGCCCTACCAGCGGCAGCATCCGCTTCGAAGGACGAGACATCATGGCCACGCCCATGTACCAGCGCGCACGCCTGGGACTGGGCCGCACCTTCCAGATTCCGCAGCCCATGCATGAATTGACGGTACGCGAAAACCTCGTCGTGGCGCAGCGCTTCGGCACCGGCAAGGTCGACATGCGCAAGATCGATGAAATCCTCGATTTTACGAGCCTGCTTGACAAGGCCGGGCGCGATGCGGCCAGCGAACTGGCGCTGACGGAATTGAAGGCGCTGGAGGTGGCCAAGGCGCTGGCCACCAATCCGAAACTGCTGCTGCTCGATGAAGTGCTGGCCGGCCTGGAAACGAACGGCAAGCGCCGCTTCATGGGCATGCTGAAGGACTTGCACGCCGCCTTTGGCGTGGGCATCGTCATGATCGAACACGACATCGAAACCATCAGCAATCTGTGCCAGCGCGTGGCCGTGCTCAATTTTGGCCAGCTGATCGCCGACGGCACGCCGGACGCCGTCTTCCGCGATCCGGCCGTCATCGAAAGTTATACAGGGGCAGCCCATGCTTGAGATAGAAAATCTGCGCGCCGGCTATGGCGCCATCAATGTGCTGTGGGATGTGTCGCTGTCCATTCAGAAGGGCAAGCTGACCACCATCATCGGCCCGAACGGGGCCGGCAAGACCACGCTGCTGCGCGCCATCATGGGGCTGCTGCCCGTGGGTGCGGGTAACATCGCGCTCGACGGCGTGGCCATCAACGGCACGCCCACCTGGAAGATGAGCGACGCCAGGGTCACCATGATCCCCGAGGGGCGCATGACGTTTCGCGACATGAGTGTGGAAGAAAACCTGATCATGGGCGCCTTCCCGAAAGAGCACCGCAGCCACATGCCGGCGCGCCTGGCCGAAGCCTACGCCATGTTCCCGCGCCTGCAAGAACGGCGCCGCCAACTGGCCGGTTCATTGTCCGGCGGCGAAGCGCAGATGCTGGCGATGGCGCGCGGCCTGATGTCGGACCCGTCGCTGCTGATCATCGACGAGCCTTCGCTGGGACTGGCGCCGCTGGTGGTCAACGAACTGTTCGAGATCCTCGCGCGCCTGAACGACGGCCGGCGTACCATCATCCTCGTCGAACAGAACACGGCGCGCGCCGTGGGCGTGGCCGATCACGTCTACCTGATGCAAAGCGGCAAAGTGGCGCTGTCGCAGGCTGCGCTTGACGTCGACCTGGAGCACCTGCACGAACTCTATTTTGCACGCTGAGTGATATCAGCTGCACGCAGCTGGCATCACTCGTCGTCGTCGGCCAGTTTGCCAAACGCCAGCAGCTCACTCTTGCCGAGTCCAGTCGTCACGAAAGGATCGTCGGCAGGAAAGCGGCCGCTATCGGCCAGCATGCGCAGCTTGCTCAAGCGCTCGCCCAGCGCCAGCGCCTGCGCCTGCGGATCGGCATTGGCATCGACGCCCGCCTGCCCGATCGCGCGGGTCACGGACTGGGGAAACTCCCACAATTCGGCGATGCGTACCGACAAGATGCGCGCTTGCGCAAACACCTGCGCAATGAAGGCGTCCGATTGCGGGAAGGCATCGGGCCCATGCATCTGGTCGATCAGCCGGAACGCCACCACCAGGCCGACATTGGCCATCAGCCCCGCAAGATAGGCATCGAAAGCGTTGGCATGCATCGTCGGCGCAACCAGGCTGGCCGCCAGTGCACATTTTTCGGACTGGCGCCAGATCAGCGGCGCCGTGCGCACGGTCAGCCCGCCGCTCTGCATGCTGACGATGGGACGGAAGGCGACGCGGGCGAGCAGCATGCGCATGCCGTTTTGCCCGAGCAGCATGATGGCGCCTTCCATGTTGTTGATCGACGGGCTGGCGTTGTAGCGCGACTGGTAGCAGGGCCGGTTCGCTTCGCGGTAGACCTCGGCGACCAGCAGCACATCCTGGGCCAGCTGGGCCGACAGTTTGGCCGCGCTCATGTTTTCATCTTGCAAGGTACGCATCAACTGCGGAATGATGGCTGGAATGCGCGGCACCAGCGCAGCGCCAGCGATCGGTTCACGCACCAGGCGCGCCAATTCGTCCAGAATCTTCTGTTCAGTCTCCGCCGGAGCCTGCGCCGAACCCGCAGCCGCCAGCCAGCGGTAGTACATGGCATCGATTTCGGTGATGGTGGCTGGCTGCAGCGTCGCCTCGGGCGCCGCCGCTGCCGTGACTGGCGCAGGCTTGTTTTTTTCGTCGCCGCCGTTCAGTAATTTTCCTATCCAGCCCATTTTGCTATCCCAAGCCCTGTATGCATCATTATCGCGAAGTTCGCTCCGTGATTTTACTTGATGACAGCAGCGCTGGTGCGGCTGGCGTGAGCGCTTTGTCCACCTGCTGCAACATGCTAAAGTGGCACGACATACACCCTGCCCTGCTCGACCAGCGATCCAATATGAACAATCCACTTGCGCACTACATCACCAGCCAGGCGTATAACAACGCCTGGGCCAACCACCGCCTGCTGAAGGCTTGCGGGCAGCTGACCCAGGCCGAGTTCCAGGCCACGCGCGTCAGCTTTTTCCCCACCATCCAGCTCACCCTGAACCACATATTGACGTGCGACTGGTTTTATCTCGACGCGCTCGAACGCGAGCTGCGCGGCGCAGCGCCCCATGCCGACTGCTATGTCTTCTTTGAAAAGGACGAACCGTTCACCGACTGCACGGCCCTGCACGCGGCGCAGCGCGCCTCGGATCTGCGCCTGATCGCCCATTGCCGCAGCCTGTGCGATGCGGACCTGGCGCGGCCCGTGATGATCCTGCGCGACAATCCGCAAATCGACACGCGCCAGCGCATGCTGGCGCATGTGTTCCAGCACCAGATCCACCACCGGGGGCAAGTGCACGCCATGCTGGCCGGCACGCGCATCGAAGCGCCCCAGCTCGACGAGTTCTATTGCGCCGGCGAAGCGGACGAGCGGGCGCAGGATTTCCTGGAACTGGGCTGGACAGAAAACGACGTCTGGGGCCCGCGTTAATCATTCCTCGGCGTGGCAGCAGACGCACAGCTTGTTGCCGTCGAGGTCGCGGAAGTAGGCGCCATAATAATTGGCGTGGTAATGGGGCCGCAAGCCGGGTGGCCCCTCGCACACGGCGCCCAGCGCCAGCGCGGCCTGGTAGCTGCGGTCCACCTGGGCGCGGCTGGCCGCCAGCCAGGCTGTCATCTGGCCATTGCCGGGCGTCGCCGGCAAGCCGTCGTGCGGCGCCGTCAGCACGAACAGGGGGCGCGGCACGTCCCGCGCCATCCAGCCGGCCCAGGGTTGGGCCGGATCATGGAATTTTTCGATCAAATCGAGTTCTCCCAGCAGGGCCGTGTAGAAGGCGTAGGCGCGGGGAAAGTCGTTGGTGCCGAGGCAGAGATGGGACAGCATGCTGCTCCTTCATGAATTCAAGCATGTGCGGCGAAATGCGCCAGCTGATTATAATGGCGTATCGCTTTCCGACACGATTCCATGCCAGACCTCGACCGCCTTCAGTTGCTCCCGCCCTCCAGCGCCGACCTTCCCGCCTTGCTGGCCTTCGAACTGGACAACCGTGCGTATTTTGAACGCTGGGTCACGGCGCGCGCACCGTCCTATTATCACCAGGAAGCCATCGCCGCCGCCATCGAGCAGGCGCAGCGCGAGCGCCAGCAAGACCTCGCTTACCAGTATCTGGCCAAGCTGGACGGACAAATCATCGGCAGGGTCAATCTGACGGCCGTCACGCGCCCCTACTTCAACAAGGCGACGCTCGGTTATCGCATCGGCGAACGGTTCGGCGGACGCGGCTACGCCACGCGCGTGGTCGCCCTGTTGCTGGAAGAGGCCTTCGGCACACTGGAACTGTGGCGCGTGGAAGCGACAGCGCGGCCGCAAAACCTGGCTTCGATCGCCGTCATGCAGCGCAACGGCTTTCACCGATATGGCCACTCGGAAAAAGCCATGCGCTTCCAGGATGCCTGGTCGGATCTGCTGTACTTTGAACGGCGCAAGGAACACGCTGGCGCCTGAAAAACCGAACGAACGCTCTATTTTTTCGCCGAGTCTCCCCCTGGCGTTGTAAAATAGGCAAATATGGCACGACATCAGCCGTGCCGCTTGGAAGCCTTTCGCGCATGCGGATGCGCTCACATTCAGGGGAAAACCATGACCAATACAAACAAAAAAGCCTACCTGGTCGGCGGCGGCATCGGCTCACTGGCTGCGGCCGCCTTCATGATACGCGACGGCGGAATGCAAGGTAGCAACATCACCATCTTCGAAACATCGCCCGTGACGGGCGGCAGCCTCGATGGCGGCGGCAATGCCGAGGATGGCTATACCTTGCGCGGCGGGCGCATGCTGACCACCGACAATTACGAGTGCACCTGGGATCTGTTCAAGAGCATCCCTTCGCTCGAACATGCGGGCCAGAGCGTCTACGATGAAACCATCGCCTTCAACGAACGGCACATTCCCCACTCGCGCGCGCGTCTGGTCGACCGCAACCGTTTCAAGGTCGATGTCAGCAGCATGGGCTTTTCCATGCAGGACAGGCTGGAATTGCTGAAGCTGACGGAAGCCGATGAAGACACGCTGGGCAGCAGCGCCATCACGGACTGGCTCTCGCCCGAATTCTTCGACACCAAGTTCTGGTACATGTGGGCCACCACGTTTGCCTTCCAGCCCTGGCATAGCGCCGTCGAGTTCAAGCGCTATCTGCACCGCTTCATGATGGAATTTTCGCGCATCGAAACCCTGGCCGGCGTCAAGCGCACCGTCTACAACCAGTACGACTCGCTGGTGCGCCCGCTGGTCGCGTGGCTGCAGGAGCAAGGCGTCAACATCATCATGGATTGCACGGTGACCGATATCGAGGTACAGGAACCCGAAGGCCGCCTGACTGCCACCGCCCTGCACTGCCAGCGGCGCGGCCTGGCCGACGTGATTCCAGTCGCCGCTGGCGACCTGGTGTTTTTCCAGAACGCCTCGATGACGGATGCCTCCAGCTATGGCAGAATGCACAGCGCACCGGCCAAGCGCACGAAAAACGACAGCCAGGGCTGGCGCCTGTGGGAAAAGCTGGCCGAAGGCCGCCCGGCGCTGGGCCGTCCAGCCGCCTTCAACAGCAGCATCCCCGAATCGTACTGGGCCTCGTACACGGTCACTTTGAAAGACAGCGCCTTCTTTGACAGGATGGAGCAATTCACGGGCAACAGCGCGGGCACGGGCGGCCTCGTCACCTTCAAGGACAGCAACTGGTTCATGTCCGTCGTGCTGGCGCACCAGCCCCATTTCGCCGGCCAGCCCGAGGGCGTGCAAGTATTCTGGGGCTATGCGCTGCACCCTGACCGCATCGGCAACTTCGTCGCCAAGCCCATGTCCGAATGCAGCGGCGAAGACATCCTGCGCGAGCTGTGCGGCCACCTGAACTTCGACCTCGACATCATGGCCACGGCAAACTGCATTCCCTGCCGCATGCCCTACATCACCAGCATGTTCATGCCCCGCGCAAAGAGCGACCGCCCGCTGCCCGTGCCGGCCAGCTCCGTCAACCTGGCCTTCGTCAGCCAGTTCGTGGAAATCGCCGACGATGTCGTCTTCACCGTGGAATACTCGGTGCGCGCGGCGCAGACAGCCGTCTACCAGCTGCTCGGCGTGCAGCGCGCAGTGCCGGCCATCCAGGCGCACGACAAATCGCTCAAGGTCAAGCTCGATGCCGTCATCAAGGCCTTCAAATAGCCTTGTTGCTGACGCTTGCGCGCAACAACGGCCGCGCCATCGGCCGCGCAGGCGCCTGATTTAAGACTGGCTTCAGCCTCGCCGTGCATCGTGGATAGGGCGCCAGCAGCAATGGCGCCTTCCCTCACACTCACGGGCACGGCCCAGCGAAAGAGCCAAGATGACAACATGGATGCGCGCCAACAAAGGTTTTTTGATGTTTCTGCTGCTGTTCGGCGTGTTCCGCACGGCCGTGGCGGACTGGAATCCGATACCGTCGGCGTCCATGCGGCCCAACCTGCTCGAAGGCGACGTGGTCTTCGTCAACCGCCTCGCCTTCAACCTGAAAGTGCCGCTCACCGATATCGTGCTGCAGCGCCTGGGTGAACCGCAGCGGGGCGATATCGTCACCTTTTCCTCGCCAAAAGACGGCACGCGATTGATCAAGCGCATCATCGCCCTGCCCGGCGACACGGTGGAAATGCGCAATGAAAAGCTGGTCATCAATGGCCAGCCCGCCCGCTACACGGCGCTCGACACGGCGCCCGAAACCATCGCCCACCTGGGCCAGCTGACGGCGCAGCGCATCAGCGAGCGCAACGCAACCGAGCAGCACCGCATCCAGGTCTTGCCGCAAATCGCGGGCGCGGCGCGCAGCTTTGCCCCCGTGACGGTGCCGGCCGACCACTTCATGATGCTGGGCGATAACCGCGACAACAGCGCCGACTCGCGCTACTTCGGCTTCGTGCCCCGTGAATTACTGATCGGCAAGGCCGAGCGCATCCTCGTCTCGGCCAATATTGACGAGCATTGGCAGCCGCGGCTGCAGCGTTTCGGCATGAAGCTGGAGTAAACATCCGCTTGCAACGGCGCCGCGCTTTTCGGTTAGCATGGCGCATCATGCAAAACTTTCCCTCAGCCAGCTTGCAGCGCGCCAGCGACGATGCCGCCCTGGAACAGCTGGCGCAGTTCCTGCGCCGCCATCCCGACGTGCTGCTGCTGACGGGCGCCGGCATCAGCACGGCGTCCGGCATACCAGACTACCGCGATGCGGACGGCGTGCGGCGCGGCAACGCCCCCGTGCAAGGTCCCGATTTTCGCCGCCAGGAAGCCGTGCGCCGCCGCTACTGGGCGCGCAGCATGGTGGGCTGGCCCACCCTGGCGCGCGCCACGCCCAATCCCGGTCACCTGGCCATCGCGCAATTGGCCCAGCGCCAGCACATCGGCGGCCTGGTCACGCAAAACGTCGATGGCCTGCATCAGCAGGCAGGCAGCGCCGCCGTCACGGAGTTGCACGGCAGCATACACGGCGTGGTGTGCCTCGATTGTCAGGCCCGCCATACGCGCCGCCTGATCCAGGATCAGCTCGAACGCGACAATCCGCAGATGCTGGGTGCCACGGCCACGCCGGCTCCCGACGGCGACGCCTTGCTGGAACCAATGCAGCTGGCCACCTTCCACTTGCCCGCCTGTCCCCGCTGCGGCGGCACCCTGCAGCCCGACGTGGTGTTCTTCGGCGATGGCGTGCCCGCCGCCTGCGCCGCCGAGGCCGAGCGCAAGATGCAGGCCGCCAGCGCCTTGCTGGTGGTTGGCTCGTCCGTGATGGTGTATTCGAGCTTTCGCCTGTGCCGCATGGCGGCCGAAACGGGCAAGCCCGTGGCCGCCATCAACCTGGGCAAGACGCGCGCCGACCATTTGCTGGCATTCAAGACCGAAGCACCGGCACAGGACATCTTGCCTGCATTAGCGGCCATGCTGGGCTGATGCTGTGTCGGCGCTGCGCCGCTCTCGCTATACTGTGGCATTAACAAGGAGAATTCATGCTGGAACTGTTGAGTGAACACGCCTGTTTTGGCGGCGTACAACGCTTTTATCGCCACGACGCGCACGCCATCGGCTTGCCCATGCGTTTCTCGGCCTTCATTCCCTATACGCCGCCAGGCGCCACGGCCAGCACCAAACGCCCCGCCCTGTTTTACCTGGCGGGCCTGACGTGCACGGAAGAAACCTTCATGATCAAGGGTGGCGCGCAGCGCGTGGCGGCGGAGGAAGGCTTGATCCTGATCGCGCCCGACACCAGCCCCCGTGGCGCGAATATCGCGGGCGAGACGGATGCCTGGGATTTCGGCGCGGGCGCCGGCTTTTACGTCGATGCCACCGAAGCGCCGTGGAGCAGTCACTACCGCATGTACAGCTATATCCTGGAACTGCGCGCCCTGCTGGAACAGGAACTGGCGATCGACGCGCAACGCACGGGTATTTTCGGCCACTCGATGGGCGGCCATGGCGCGCTGGTGCTGGCCTTGCGCAACCCTGACCTGTTCCGCTCCGTCTCCGCCTTCGCCCCCATCGCCGCGCCGAGCCAGTGTCCGTGGGGCAAAAAAGCATTCACGGGCTACCTGGGCAGCGACGCAACCAGCTGGCAGCAATACGACGCCAGCGCACTGATGCGCGGCCTGCAAGGCCAGCCGGCACTATTTCCCAATGGCATCTTGATCGACCAGGGCCTGGCCGACAAGTTCCTGCCCGAGCAACTGTACCCCGAGGTCTTCGAAGCTGCGTGCCGCGACGCCGGCCAGCCATTACGGCTGCGCCGCCATGCCGGCTATGACCACGGCTATTACTTCATCGCCAGCTTCATGGAAGAGCATGTGCGCTTCCATGCGAAGAACCTGCGCGCCGCCTGACCAGCTGCGCTACTGCGCCGTACTGGTATGCCCGCTGAAATGGCGCGTGTACCAGTCGGTAGCCAGCAAGGCCGCCTGGTGGCGCGTGTCGGGGCCGCCGGGTGCGGCGATCTGTTCCAGTTGTTTGTCGCAGCGCAAGGTGGCAAACGCCATGCGGTTCAGGCCAGCCACGTCGGGGTCGCGCCCGCCCACGATCAACAGCGATGGCACGCGCACGTTTTCCAGCGCCGCCTTGCCCGCCATTTCCACCTGGCCATCGCAGACAGCCAGCGCGGCGATTTCCGCGCTGCGCCAGGCTGCCAGCTGCATCACCACGGCCGCACTGGTGCCATAGCCATACAGGCCGCAGGGCAAGCGCCGCGTGGACGGGTCGAGCTGCAGCCAGCCCAGGGCTTTTTCCAGTTGACGCGCCAGCAGCACGATATCGCTGCGCACGAAATACGCGTGGCCATTGCTGCCGCCACCGGGCCCGACACCGCCCTGGTCGAAGCGCAGGGTGGCGATGCCCGCCCGCAAAAAATCCTGGGAAGTGGCGTGGCTGGAAGCGCCCAGGTAATCGCTATCGGCGCCCGCGCCATGGGCAAACAGGACGATGCCCACGGGCCGCTCGGGCATTTCAAGCACGCCGTCCATTTGAAGTTCATCGGCCGTGATGCTGACAAATTGTTCTTGCATGGCTGCCTCCGCTATCGAGCTGGAATCGAACTGAGATCGAGCTGAAATCACGCTGCTAGTGCGCTGATTTGGCCGGACCGGGCGCCGCCTGCGCGCCCTGAGCGGCAATTCTCAGTGTACCAGCCTGCGCCCATTCACGCGCGGCGCACGTCATTTTTCCGCGCGTCCGCATCAGACGGCGCCGTGCCGGTCCAGCCCCTTCAGCACGGCTTCCGGGCGAATCGGCAAATGCCGCACGCGCGAGGCCACGGCGGCAAAGATGGCGTTGCCGATGGCCGGTGCCACGGCCGTCGTGGGCGGTTCGCCCATCCCCGTCGACGTTGCCGTACTGACAATAAATTCGATATCGAGCTCGGGCACGTCGGCCATGCGCAGGGGCGTGTAGGTATTCAGATTGGTATCCTTCACCTCGCCGTTGAGGAAAGCCGTACCTTCATGCAAGGCCATGCTGACACCCCACAGGGCGCCCCCTTCCGCCTGCGCCAGGGCGCCATCGGGATCGACGATGCTGCCCGCGTCGATGACCATGAACAGCTTTTCGACTTTCACCATGCAAGTGCTGCGGTCCACTTTCACCCGGGCAACGCAAGCCGTCCAGGTCGGCATGTCGCGCTCCTGGCCGAACGTGGCGGCGATGCCCAGGCCCGTGTCGGGTGGCATGGCCGTGCCCCAGCCCGCCTTGTCCGCCACGCGCTGCAGCACATGGGCCAGGCGCGCGGCGCCGCCGACGGCATTCGGCGCGCTGCCCGCATTGCGCCCCGTCGCCTGCAGCAGCGACAAACGAAAGGCCAGCGGATCGACCTTGGCCGCCTGCGCCGCCTCGTCCATAAAACTTTCCACGGCCCAGTTGGTCCAGCCCGGCCCCACGGAACGCAGCCAGCCGGGACGGAAACTGCTGTTGGCCAGGTCGTTCGACACGGCCCGCACGCGCTGCGCACCCACCGTATACCAGTGGTCGGCGCCGGCGATGGCAAACGGGTCGTACGGATGGCCCTGCTTATCCTTGGCCAGGAAGGCGGGTATCATCGCTTGCGTGGGCCAGCCTGCGCTCGCTTCGTGCACCATCGCCGAGACCTTACCCGCGTCGTCGAACGCCATGCGCACATGCTGCACGGATGGCGAACGGGGCGAATCGAAACGCGCATCGTCGGCCCGCGTACAAATCATCTTGACGGGACGTCCCACGGCTTGCGCCGCCAGCGCGGCCGGCACGCAATAATCGCCATTCAAGCGCCGCCCGAAGGCGCCGCCGAGCAGATAGGTATGCAGCATCACCTTGCTCTCCGGCACCTTGAGCGCCTGCGCCAGCACGGGCAGGATCAGCGATTGCCACTGGTTGCCCGCATGGATATGCCAGACGCCGTCGATTTCCTGCGCCAGCGCATTCACCGGTTCCAGCTGGAAATGCAGCACGGTGCTGGTCGTGTAGTGGCGTTCCAGTTGCAGGCTGGCATCCTTGAACGCTTGTTCCACGCCATCATCATCGACCACGCGGGCACCCAGGCTCGTGTCGGCCAGCTGCTTGGTGGCATAGTTGACGATATCCTGTTCCGACACGTGGGCCGCCGCACCGGCCCGCCACTTTACCTGCACCAGGTCCGCCGCGCGCATGGCGGCCGCATACGTCTCGGCCACCACCATGACCCAGCCGGGCACCGTGCCGCTGGGGTCTTGCAAGGCGAACGAACGCAGGTAGCCCTGCACCTTCTTGGCCGCCGAGTCGTCGATGGAGACGACTTTTGAGCCGTAGCGCGTGGGCGGGATCTTCGGGCGCGCATACAGCATGCCGTCGACCTGCGCATCGATGCCGTACACGGCCGTGCCATTGATTTTCGCCGGAATGTCCAGCGCCTGCACGTTCTGGCCGATCAGGCTGCGCTGCCGCGGCGTTTTCAGCACGATGGCTTGCAATTGTCCGGGCGTGTACTGGCGCGCCAGCTTGCCACGGCGCACGATGTCGCCATAGCTGATCGAGCGCCCACGTCCATGCACGACACCGAGCCGGGCGTGGCAGGCGGAGACGGGCACGCGCAGCAACCGCGCGCCCTCCTCGACCAGCGCGAGGCGGCCGGCCGCGCCGGCACGGCTGAGCGGGTCGAAATTCTGCCAGACGGACCAGCTGCCGCCCGTGACCATCAAGCCCCATTTGGGGTCCGTGTCCACGTAATGCAGGCGCACCTTGCTCCAGTCCGCTTCCAGCTCCTCGGCCACGATGCGCGCCAGGGCCGTGCCGATATGCTGGCCCATTTCCGCCTTGGCGATATTCACGGTGATCATGCCGTCACGCTCGATCTGGAACCAGATGCTGGGGTCGAACACGGGCGCCGCGCTTTGTTTTGGTGGCGCGGGCGACACCTTGCCGGCGGCCAATGAGCTGTCGGCGCGCAAGAAAGCCAGCGTAAACCCCGTGCCGGCGGCGGCGATCAGGAAACCGCGCCGTCCCAGCGAGCTGGGATGGGCAGCAGAATTTTCTTTCGGCAACTTAAACACCGGGCGCCTCCTGCATGCCGGCTGCCAGCTTGATCGCCTTGCGGATGCGCACGTACGCCATGCAGCGGCACAGGTTGCCACTCATGACGGCATCGATATTCGCATCCGTCGGCTGCGGATAGTCTTTCAACAAGGTGGCCGCCTGCATGATCTGGCCCGACTGGCAATAGCCGCACTGGGGCGCCTGCGTGGCGAGCCAGGCCCGCTGCAGCGGGTGCGTGCCATCGGGCGAGAGGCCTTCGATGGTGGTGATGGCGCAACCGGCCACGGCGGCAATCGGCGTGATGCACGCGCGCATGGCACGGCCATCGACGTGCACGGTGCAGGCGCCGCACATGCCGATGCCGCAGCCAAACTTGGTGCCTTTCAAATGAGCTTCGTCGCGCAGCACCCACAGCAGGGGCGTCTCGGCGTCGGCTTCGGTGCCGAAGGGCTGGCCATTCACGGTCATGTTATACATAGATTCTTTCAAGAATTACTTGCCGGCGCGCGCGCGTGCCACGGCCGCTTCCAGGTTCGTCCAGGCGGGCTGAGGGCTGCGGCTGCGGCGCAGATAGGCGGCCAGCTGGGCCACGTCGTTGTCCGTCAGCGAGGCGCCAAAGCCGGGCATCAGCACGCCGGGCATGGCCGCGTCCTTGCTGATGCCGTGCAATATCACCTGGATCAGGTTGGCGGGATCGGGCGCACTGACGGCGCTGTTCAGGCTCAGTTCCGGACGCAGGGCCACGGGCCGGCCATCGCTGTTCGAGTGGCACGACGCGCAGGCGGCCACGTACAGACTGGCGCCACGGTCGTTGTCGACCAGGCTGACCCGCTGCGAGCGGGCGATGCCGGCTTTCACGACGGTATCGGTATCGATCTGGCGTTGCTCTGCACCGGCCACGCCGGCAAAATACGTGGCCAGCGCGCGAATATCGCTGTCGGACGACGCGCCCATGCCTTCGTGCACGACGGCCGACATCGGGCCGGCCGCCACGCCGTGCAGGGCCGTCGCTCCCGTGCGCAGGAAGGCGTACAGCTCATCCTGCGTCCACGGCAAGGGCGCCGTATTGGCACTGGTCAAGGCCGGCGCATACCAGTGATCGATGGAAGCGCCCAGATAGGACGAGCCGGCAAGCTCGGCACCCAGCGCATTGCGCGGCGTGTGGCAGGCGGCGCAATGGGCCAGGCCGTCGGCCAGGTAGCGCCCCCGGTTCCAGTCCAGTCCTTGGGCGGCATCCGGCTGATAACTGGCCGGCTTGAAAAACAGCAACTTCCAGCCCGCCTGCAAGGGGCGCAGGTTCAAAGGGAAAGGCACGCTGTTGGCGGGCGCGACCGCATACACGGGCGGGCGCGTCATGAAATACGCGTACAAGGCCGTCAGGTCGGCGTCCGAGACGAGGTTGAAGTGGGTGTACGGAAAGACGGGATACAAATGGGCGCCATCGCGGCCCACGCCTTCGCGCATGGCCCGCTGGAAGGCGGCCAGCGACCAGCGGCCGATGCCCGTCTGCCGGTCCGGCGTGATATTTGTCGCGTAGATCGTGCCGAACGGCGTGGCCAGGCCATGGCCGCCCGCGTAGTCGGCGCCGCCCTGGGCCGTATGACAGGCGGCGCAATTGCCCATGCCGGCCAGGATGCGGCCCTTCTCCACCACCTGCGGGGAAAAGGCCGTGGCGGCGGGCGGATCGATGGGTGCCAGCGCGGGGCGCCAGTAATACAAGTAGGCAGCCAGCGCCGCCACAATGAGCAATGCCAGCGACAGCAGCAGGCCGGTGAAAATCTTTTTGAGCAAAACAGGAGTCCGGTAAAAGGCCAAGCACAAGGCTAAGCACGCGCCTGCCGCGCACGGACGGCAGCAACAGGGCAAATATTGACAATGATAGGGGCAATCTTACCGCGATTGTGACTTGTTGTATGTACGCAATGACACGCAGGCAACGCCGCGGGCGGGCTGCGCCTTATAATCAGCGTTTCAGCACGCCGCCGCGCCTTCATGCATACCGTTACCATCATCCTCATCCTCGTCTTGAGCGTCGTCCTGTGCGGCTTCATCGCCCGTTCGCGCTGGGTCAAGCTGCCGCTGCCCCTGATCCAGATCGCCGGCGGCACGGGATTGGCCCTGTTTGGCGTGCAAGTGCCGCTCGATCCCGACATTTTCTTCCTGCTCTTCATTCCGCCGCTGCTGTTTCTCGATGGCTGGCGCATTCCCAAAGGCGCCTTCTTTTCCGATGCGCGCTCGATCCTGATGCTGGCCATCGGTCTGGTGCTGTTTACCGTGCTGGGCATGGGTTTCTTCATCGACTGGCTGATCCCCAGCGTGCCGCTGGCCGTCGCCTTCGCGCTGGGCGCCATCCTGTCGCCGACGGACCCCGTGGCCGTCTCGGCGATTGCGGCCGGCAACCCGATCCCGCCGCGCCTGATGCACATCCTCGAAGGCGAATCCCTGCTGAACGACGCCTCGGGCCTGGTCTGCTTCACGTTTGCCGTGGGTGCCATGATGACGGGCGGCTTTTCCATCGGCGCCGCCTCGCTGAGCTTCCTGCAGGAAGCCGGCGGCGGCATCGTCATCGGCCTGGCCATCTCGTGGGGCGTGGGCCTGGCAAACAAATGGCTGGTGAGCAAGGTCGGTGAAGAGCCGGGCCTGCAAATCCTGATCAGCATCCTGATCCCGTTTGCCGCCTACCTGGGCGCCGAGCAAATCCACGGCTCGGGCATCCTGGCCGCCGCCACGGCGGGCGTATCGATGCATTACGCCGACCTGATCGGCCGCCCACTGGCCGCCACGCGCACCCAGCGCAAGGCCGTGTGGGATACCGTGCAACTGGTCTTGAATGGCGTGATCTTCGTCATGCTGGGCGCGCAGCTGCCCACCACCGTGGCCGGCTTGCCCGCCGCCTCCATGGAAGTGGGCGCCGGCAGCGCCTGGAAACTGCCGCTGTTCGTCATCGCCATCACGGTGGGGCTGACCTTCATGCGCTTCATCTGGGTCTTCATTTCCATGAAACTGACCCTGTTCAAGCACCACAAGAAAATGGCCGGCGAACCGAAGGACGCGGCGCTGCTGGCCCGCCCCAGCCTGCGCCTGCTGCTGGTGGCCTCGTTTGCGGGCGTGCGCGGCGCGCTGACCCTGGCCGGCATCCTGACCCTGCCGTTGTTCTTGCCTGACGGAAATCGTTTCCCCGCGCGCGACCTGGTCATCTTCCTGGCCATGGGGGTGATTTTGCTGTCGTTGCTGCTGGCCAGCGTCACCCTGCCCCTGCTGACCAAGGGCCTGGTGTTCGCGCCGCCCGCGCGCCGCTCGACGGAAGAGCGCAATGCCCGCGCCGCTGCCGCCGAAGCGGCCATCGCGCGGCTGGAAAAAGTCTGCGAAGGCATCGACAAGAATGACAAGCAGCAAGTCGTCACCGAGGCTGCCAACCGCCTGATCGAAGCCTACCGGCGTCGCCTCGCATACGGCGAAAGCAGCAACGACGAGGCGACGCGGTTGCAGGAACTGGCCAAGGCCGAGCGGGCGCTGCGCCTGGAAGCGCTGAACGCGGAACGCGATGAACTGTACCGCCGCCGCATCTCGGGCGAACTCGACGACACCATCCATTTGCGCCTGCTGCGCGAAATCGACTTGCTGGAAGCGACATTGGAAGAATAGAGACAGTCCTGCCCTGCTTCAGCCATGTTGACATGCAATTCTCATGGTAAAGAATGCAAGTTTTCAAATTGGTGTTTATAATGCAAGGTTATATCGCACAATTGATTTACTTTCAGCATGCAGTTCCGTAGAGTCTGTGTTGTCAAGTAACAATTTGAGTAGCCACCCGACCTGAATAAAGACACCCGACGCCGTGCCCTCCTCCTCTCGCCACCGGCAGCGCCTAGCGCTGCCCGCCCTGCTCGCCTTCGTGCTGCTGGCCTCGCTGTTCGCCTGCGGCGCGCTGACGCCGTGCGCGGCGTGGGCGCAGGCGGGCGCGGCGGCCGACGCCAGGCGACCGGCCGAGGTAGCCCAGGTCTTGTTTGGCATCATCAGCTATGTGCGCTGGCCCGTGGCGCGCCTGGAAGTGCGCGTCTGCATGCTCGGCATGCCCCGCTATGGGGCGGCCATCGTCGACAAGCCCGCCTCCAGCCTGGGCCAGCGCATCCGCGTGAAAGTCCCGGCGGCGGCCGCAGCAGCTGGCGAATGCGACGTCATTTACCTGGGCAGCCTGCCCGAGGGGGAACGCGACCAACTGCTGGCGCAGATCATCGGCAAGCCGATTTTATCGGTCGCCGAACCCGGCACGGGCTGCAGCGTGGGCACCATGTTCTGCCTGCGCCTGAACGACGCGCAGATCGGTTTTGACGTCAACCTCGACGCCATCGCCCGCAGCGGCCTGCGCGTGCATCCGAACGCCTTGCAAATTGCACGTCGCAAGGCACCGCAGCCATGAGCGCCAGCATGCCTCCCCAGTCGGCGCGCAAGCCCCGCCGCACGCTCGACAGCGTTCTGCGGCGCGCCCACCTGAGCGTGTCGCTGATTGCCGTGCTGGCAGCCGGCCTGACCCTGACGGCCGTGGCGCTGCTGGCCCTGCGCGTCTATTCGGACCGCAACCTGCGCCTGGTGGCCCGCTCGATGAGCTACACGGTGGAAGGGGCGGTCGTCTTTGGCGACGCCTTGGTAGCCAAAGAAGCGCTGGCCTTGATCGGCGTCAATGAAGATATCGACCAGGCACAGGTGAGCGACAAGGCCGGCAAGGTGCTGGCCCGCTGGGAACGGGGCGAACACGGCACACGCTACTACATCGAACGCGCGCTGACGGGGTGGATGCTGCCCGATTCGCTGACCCTCCCCGTCATGCGCAATAACCAGGCCATCGGCAGCCTCACCCTGGTGCCGCACAGCCGCAGCCTGCTGCCCTTCCTGCTGAGCGGCCTCTCCTGCCTGCTCGCTTGCCTCGTACTGAGCCTGGTCGTCGCCGTGCGCCTGTCGCGCCGCATGGAAACGGAAATCACCTCGCCCCTGCGCCACCTGGCGGAAACGGCCCACCGCGTGCGGCGCGACCGCTCGTTCGAATTGCGCGTGCCGCCAGCCAACATCGCCGAACTGAACCAGCTCAATGACGACTTCAACGCCCTGCTCGACGAACTGGAGGCGTGGCAAAGCCATCTGCAAAAGGAACACGCCTCGCTGTCGCACCGTGCCAACCACGACAGCCTGACGGGCCTGTCGAACCGCGCCTTCATGGAAGCAGAACTGGAACGCGCCATCCTCGAAGCGCGCATCGGCAATGGCAAAGTGGCCGTGTTGTTCCTCGACAGCGACCGTTTCAAATACATCAACGACACATTTGGCCATGCCTCGGGCGACCACGTGCTGGTGACGATCGCCGCGCGCATCAAGCAGCAATTGCGCGAGGGCGACCTGGTGGCGCGCCTGGGCGGCGACGAATTCGCCATCCTGCTCAAGCCGCTGCGCAACAGCAGCGACGCCATGCACATCGCCGACAACATCATCGCCGCCATGGCGCAAGCCATTGAACTGCCTACCGGCAACAGCATCGTCAGCTCGCTGACCATCGGCGTGGCCGTCTTCCCCGATCACGCCATCGACGCCGTCTCGCTGGTGGGCGCGGCGGACGAAGCCATGTACCGCGCCAAGCAGGCGCAGCGTGGCACGCGCCAGGTGGCGCACCTGCCACAACCCCAGATTCACCCCTGACCCCAAGGAGCAACACCATGCAACTCATCTACACACAATTACGCCGCGGCTTCCTCGGTCTGTTCATGCTGGGCCTGTTGGCCGCCTGCCAGAGCACGCCAGTGATCAAACCGCTGTTCAACGCCGAACAAGTCGCCACCCTGAAGGAGCAAGGCTTCACGCAGACGGATGAAGGCTGGGAGCTGAGCTTTACCGACAAGCTGCTGTTCGAATTCGACGCTGCCAAGCTGACGGCCCCGAGCCGCAACGCCATCCAGAAAATCAGCGCCGCCCTGCTGAAAGTGGGCATTACCCACATGCGCGTGGAAGGCCATACGGATAACGAAGGCACGGAAGCGTACAACAACAAGCTGTCGCTGGCGCGCGCCAACGTGGTGGCCGACGCGATGAGCGCCTCGGGCATTCCACGCGACAACATCAGCGTCAAGGGGCTGGGCATGAGCAAACCCGTGGCCTCGAATGCCAGCAAGGCGGGCAAGGCGGAAAACCGCCGCGTCACCGTCATCGTTTCGGCGCCTTGAGCGTGGGCGTGCCCGCCGTGCGCTGGGTCGTGATGGGTGTCTCCGGCTGCGGCAAGAGCGCCGTCGGCAGCCTGCTGGCCGACGCCTCGCACGTGCCCTACGTGGAAGGCGACGACGTGCATGCCCCGGAAAACGTGGCCAAGATGGCCGCCGGCATTGCGCTCGACGATGCCGACCGGGCCGGCTGGCTGGCCGCCCTGCGCGAACGCATCGCCACGGCCCGCGCGCAAGGCAGCGGCCTGGTCGTCTCCTGCTCGGCCCTGAAGCGCGCCTACCGCGACGTACTGCGCGAGGGCGACCCGGCCCTGCGCTTTGTCCACCTGGACGGTCCGCGCGCCGTGCTGGAGCGCCGCTTGCAGCGCCCCGGCCATTTCATGCCGCCCAGCCTGCTCGACAGCCAGCTGGCCACCCTGCAGCCCTTGCAGCCAGACGAAGACGGCATCGTGCTCGACATCCGCCAGCCGCTGCCCGTTTTGCTGGAACAGATCCTGCAGGCGTCCTGACCGGCAGCCGCGCGGCTGGACAGCCCGCGGCCCCCTGTGTAGACTGGCGCGCACTTTCATAGGGATTTTCATGAACACACCAACGACAAAACCAGCACCGGGCCCGGAATTCTGGGAACGCGCCGACCAGGTCATCGCCCTGGCCAATGAACAATGCCAGCATAGCGGTGGCAATGAAGTGGCCACCTCGCTGCTGTACGCGGCAGCCCGCTTCAACGCCTTCCTCGTCGCCAGCAAGAGCAACGACGTGGCGAAGATGCAGGAAGAAAAGGAAGGCGCCGTGGCCTTCTTCACGGAGCAGTACAAGCGCATGCTGACCGACAACTTCAACGACTACATCACCAACTTCGACAAGTACACGCAACCGTCGTCGGCCCCCAAGGGTTGATGACGGCTGCCAGCCTGGACAGCCACCGCGCCCGCTCCACGCGCGCGGACAGCGTGCTGCACGGCGCAGTGCGCCATGCGCCTTTGCCATCGCTGTGGCTGACAGCCATGCTGGCTGGCGCCGTGACCGGCGCCCTGCTCTTCTTCAGCTGGACCGGCCTGCTGCTGTTTGTCAGCGGCACGGCCATCGTCCTGCTGTTCGGCCACTCGCTGGGCAGCCACCGCAAGCTGATCCACGACAGCTATCAATGCCCGCAATGGCTGGAATATGTACTCGTCTACCTGGGCGTGCTGGTGGGTCTCAGCGGCCCGCTGGGCCTGCTGCGCCAGCACGAACTGCGCGACTATGCCCAGCGCCTGCCCGACTGCCATCCCTACCTGCGCCACGGCGCCGGCTTCTGGCGCGATGCCTGGTGGCAATTGTTCTGCCGCCTGGACCTCGACCATCGGCCGCACATCGCCATCGAACCGCGCATCGCGCACGACCGCTTTTACCGTTTTCTGGAAACCAGCTGGATGCTGCAGCAACTGCCGTGGGCCCTGCTGTTCTTTGCCTGGGGCGGCTGGGGTTTCGTCTGCTGGGGTGTCTGCGCCAGAGTCAGCGCCGGCGTGCTAGGCCATTGGCTGATCGGCTACTTCGCCCACAACCATGGGCAAATGCATTTTCATGTCGATGGCGCCGCCGTGCAAGGCAGGAATATCCGCCTGACGTCGCTGCTGACCATGGGCGAATGCTGGCACAATAACCACCACGCCTATCCGGGCTCGGCCAGGCTGGGCCTGCTGCCGGGCGAATGGGATCCGGGCTGGTGGGTCTTGCTGCTGTGGCAACGCATGGGCCTGGTGTCCGGCCTGCGCCTGCCGCAAGACCTGGCGCCGCGGCCGGAACTGCGCCGCCTCGATCATGCAGACAATCAGGCGTCGTCGCCACCGGCCAGGTAATTGTTCTTCACACGCACATAATGTTCGGCCGAATAGCGCAGGTAGGCGATCTCCGCCTCCGTCAGTGCGCGCACCTTGGCCGCGGGCCGGCCCACATACAGATGGCCGCTTTCCAGCACCTTGCCCGGCGACACCAGGCTGCCCGCGCCCAGCATCACGTGCTTTTCCACCACCACGTCATCCATGACGATGCTGCCCATGCCGATCAGGCATTCGTCGCCGATGGTGCAGCCATGCAAGATCACGGAGTGGCCGATGGTCACGTACTTGCCGATGGTCAAGGGAGAACCGTCGGGCTTGGCCGCATTCTTGTGCGACACATGGCCCATGGAAAAGTCCTGGATATTGCTGCCCTCGCCGATGACGATGCGGTTGACGTCGCCGCGCAGCACGCTGTTGCACCAGATGGAACAGTCATCGCCGATCTGCACATCGCCAATCACTTGCGCCGTGTCATGCAGGTAGACGCGCTCGCCCACGACGGGACGGGTATTCAGGTAGGAACTGACAGGCATCGCATTCTCACTCTTCATTAATAGTAAAAGTAAACATTCACATCCAGCCGGCGGCCAGCGCAAAAATCGCCAGGCCATGCGCCAGGGAGTTCAACTCGGCCATCGTTCACATCGGGGAAAGTACGGTGCCAACGGACACGGGCGCAGCAATTGTATGCGGCGGCTGGCAAAATGGCTATGCCGCCGTCAAGCCACCTTGCGCCAGCCATGCATCAGCACGTGCGCCGCCAGCCCCGCTGCCAGTCCCCACAGGGCGCCGCCCACGCCCAGCAGGGTCACGTTCGCCGCCGTCGCCAGGAAAGTGATCAGCGCCGTTTCGCGCATGCGCACGTCCGCCATCGCCTGCGCCAGGCTGTTGCCGATGGCGCCCAGCAGGGCCAGGCCCGCCAGCGCCGTGATGAAGCTGCGCGGCAAGACCATGAACAGGCTGGCCAGGGTGACGCCGAAGATGCCCACCAGGATATACAGCACGCCGCAGGCCAGCCCGGCGACATAGCGCTTCGACGGCTCCGCATGGGCATCCTTGCCCGTGCAGATGGCGGCCGTGATGGCGGCCACGTTGAAGGCGTGCGCGCCAAATGGGGCCATGAGCAGTGAACCGAGGCCCGTCACCGTCAAAATCGGATTGGCGCTGACAGGGTAACCGTCATTGCGCAGCACCAGCATGCCGGGCATGTATTGGCCCGTCAGCGTGATCAGGAACAAGGGCAGCGCCACGCCCAGCAGCGACGCCACGGAAAAGCGCGGCATCTCTAACACGGGCGCGGCCAGGGCCAGTTCGATGCCTTGCGCATCGATGCGCCCTTGCGCCAGCAGCAGTGCCAGGCCGATCAGCATGATGCCGACCACGGCAAAGCGCGCGGTGAAACGGCGCAGCACGGCGTAAGACAGCAGCAGCACCACGACCAGCAGCGGGTCGGCGCTGGCGCCGCCAAACGCGTTCACGCCGAACTGCAGCAGGATGCCGGCCAGCAAACCCGCCGCGATGCCGCCAGGAATCCATCGCACCAGGCGCTCGAAGGCGCCGGACATGCCCAGCAGAATGAAGGCGATGGCCGACACCATATAGGCGCCGATCACCTCGGCATACGGCGTGTGCGGCATGACGGTGGCCAGGAAGGCCACGCCGGGCGTGGACCAGGCCGTGATGATGGGCGCGCGGTAGCGATAGCTGAGCCAGATGCCCGTCACGCCCACGCCGATGCTCAGCGACCAGACCCAGGACGCCGTCTGCGCCGCGCTCAACTGGGCCAGCTGGGCCGCCTGGAACACCAGCACGAAAGTGCCGCCATAGTTGACGAGCACGGAGATGCAGGCGGCCATCGTGGGGGCAGCAAGATCGCGCCAGTGCAGCCGGTCGGCCATGGCGGCGGTTGTGGTGGTGGTGGTTGTTGTCATGTGTATGCCCCTGCCATTGAAAGGGAGCATCTTAATGGCCACATGGACTGCTAAAGCAGTCCAATTCAAGTACATCTAACAGACCACTTTGACGGCATCAGCCCAGGGCGCGCGCCAGGCGGACGATGCCGCCGTCGATCTCGTGCGGCGTGAGCGCCGCAAAGCCCAGCAGCCAGCCGCCACACTCGGGCGGCGTCGCGTACAGCCGGCTCAGGCCCGGCAACACGAGGCCCGCCCGCGCCGCCAGCCGTATCGTGTCCAGCTCATCCCTGCCCTCGTGCAGCAGGCAAGGCAGTTGCAAGCCACCCGGCGGCAGCTGCGCCGTGACCACGTGCGGCAAATGCCGCCGGACGGCCTGCGCCATCGCATCGCGGCGCACGGCGTAGACCTTGCGCATGGCGCGCACATGGGCCGCGAAATGGCCGTCCGCGATGAAACGGGCCAGTGTCAGCTGGTCCAGTTGCGGCGTGTGACCATCGAGGATGCTGCGCGCATAGGTCATCGGTTTCACCAGCGCGGGCGGCAGCACCATGTAGCCGATGCGCAGGCCCGGATACAGCGACTTGGCGAAGGTGCCCAGATAGATCGTGCGCTGCTGCGTGTCTAGCCCCTGCACGCACGCCGTCGGCAAGCCCGCGTAATGAAACTGGCTGTCGTAATCGTCTTCGATGATCCAGCCCTGGCGCTCGGCGGCCCAGGCCGTCAGGGCCAGGCGGCGCTCGAGCGCCAGCGTGACGCCCGTCGGGTACTGATGCGACGGCGTGACGTACACCGTGTTGGCGCCGCTGCGATCCGCCCGCAGGTGGTCGATCGACAAGCCCTGCGCGTCGACGGGCACGGGCACGACCTGCAATTGCGCCATTTCGAAGGCCTTGCGCGCACCAAAATAGCCGGGATCTTCCATCAATATCGGGCCATGCGCATCGGCCAGCACCTGCGCGCACAGATACAGCGCCTGGCGCGTGCTGCTCAAGACCAGCACCTGATCCGCCGTGGCCCGCGCGCCCCGCTCCAGGTTCACATAATCGGAGATGGCTTGCCGCAAAGGCTCCGCGCCTTGCGGGTCGCCGTGCAGCAGTATGCCGGCACGGTGTTCGCCGGCCGCCTGGCGCCGCAAGCGTTCCCACACGTCGAGTGGAAAGGCGCGCGTTTCCGGCAAGCCCGTGGCGAAAGCGTTGACGCTCTGCTGGTCGGTCACGCCGCCGCTGGCGAGAATCTGCGCACCGCGCGCACTGAGGGCCACCGGCTGCGCGGACAAGGGCGGCAGCGCAGCCGCAGGCTTGCCCAGCAAGCTAGCGCCTATCGTCGTCGAGACAAAACTGCCCGATCCCGTCTGCCGCTCGATATACCCGTCCAGGCGCAGCTGCGCGTACGCCATTTCCAGCGTATCGCGCGACACGCCCAGCGATTGCGCCAGCGCGCGCGTGGCAGGCAGGCGCAGGCCAGGCGCCAGCACGCCATCGAGTATCAGCTGGCGCAGCGCGCGCTGCACGCGCACGCGCAGGTCGAGCGCCGCCAGTTCGGGCGCGGCGAGGCGGATTTTCAGGGTGTCGAGTTCGAACTGCGCCGTCATATGATCTTGGCGCGGGCGGCAGCAACGGCAGCCACGGCAGCCATGCTGCTGGCGTGCGAAAAGCCGTGCTGCTGCAGCACCGCCACCAGCTGTTCGCTGGCGCAGCCCAAACGCAGGTTTTCCGCCACCCAGTCCTGCCAGGCGGCGCCGATCTCCGGCATCGGTTCCTCTTCCAGCGTGAGACCGAGTATGCAGCTGGCCAGCACGCCGTTGATGCGCTTCGTGTCGATCAGGTGCTGCACCACCGCGTGGCCCGACTGGGGAAACGGATGCAGGGTGCAGCGACCGAACGCGGCCAGGCGCTGCGCGTGCATGGCGTCGAGGTTCACCGATTCGCTGGCGCCAGGGTTGGCCGCGTCCGGCCGCGTGCCGAACACCAGGTGCAGCTGCGTATGCTCGGTCGCCCTGGCGCGGCACAGGGCCGCCAGGTCATAGTAACCCGAGAGCGGCGGGTCTTGCGCCAGCGACTCCATCACGGGCAGCCAGCGCAGCTCATGGTACAAACGCGCCTGCTGCACGTCGAGGAAAGACAAGGGGCCGAAGGCGACGATCTGCTGCGCATCGAGCAGCAAGCCAAACATGACGGCCGCATACGCGCCCATGGACTGGCCGAGGGTAGTGATGGTACTGGGCGCGATGCGGCGCACCAGTTCGCGCAGGGCCTGCGCCGTTTCATCCACATGGTTGCCCAGGCCCGCGATCTGGCGGTGATACCAGGCGTTGCCCGAATCGCGCACGAGGATCTTGTTCAGCGGCTGCCCGCTGACCTGCTCCAGCTTTCTCAGGCGCCCGTAAAAATCGAAGGCGGGACGCGAGGTCCACGAAACGAAGCCGAAAGCGATCACCAGCGGAGCGCCGGGCACGATGCGGTCGACCAGCACGTCGTCGCCAGTGGTGGCGACCAGTCGATTATCCAGCGCTTGCGCTTGCAGCATCGGCCCGGCTCCCCGATCAAGGTTGAAACAGCAGAAAGCATGAGTTTAATGCCGATGCTGGCAAAATGGAAAGCAATCGCCGCTACGGTACGCTGGCCGGCACGAAAAATCTGCTAATGTGCGGGCATCCCCCCTCACAGGAGCATCCCATGCTGCATCGCCTGACGCATCATCTCAAATACCTGCCTCTTGCCGCCGCCATCGCCATGGCCGGCGGCTGCGCCGCCACCAGCGACAGCGCCAAGCCGGACAACGGCCTGGCGCCGCAGGCCAGCCTGACGAACACCTACTGGAAGCTGACGCAGCTCGATGGCGCCCCCGTGACGATGGCGCCGCAGCAGGAGCGCGAAGTGCGCATCACCCTCAGCGACGATGGCAAGGTCACCGGTTTCACGGGCTGCAACCGCGTGATGGGCGGCTATACGCTGGCCGGCACGGCGCTGCGTTTCACGCAACTGGCTGGCACGCGCATGGCCTGCCCGCCGCCGTTGATGCAGCTGGAAAGCGCGGTACTGGCCAAGTTGAACAGCGTGACGGGCTACCAGCTTGAGGGCGAGAAGCTGATCCTGCTCAAGGATGGCGCGCCCGTGGCCCGCTTTGAATCGGTCTACCTGTGAAATAAAAATCGACTGCCGTTACAATGGCTTCCAGCCCATCATCCGGAAGGAAGCCATGTCCGCACTGCCATCGCCGTCGTCTCCATCAATGCCATCGGCCGCCGGCCGCTATCGGGCTTTTCTATTCGATATGGACGGCACCGTCATCAATTCCATCGCCGCCGCCGAACGCATCTGGGGCACCTGGGCGCAGCGCCAGGGCCTCGATGTAGCGACCTTTTTGCCCACCATCCACGGCGCGCGCTCGGTCGACACCATCGCCCAACTGCGCTTGCCCGGCGTCGACGCGCAGCGCGAATCGCAGGGCATCACGGATGCCGAAATCATCGATGTGGAAGGGATTATTGAAATTGCGGGCGCGCTGCGCTTTTTACAGTCGCTGCCGCCCGCGCAATGGGCCATCGTCACGTCGGCGCCGCGCGCGCTGGCCACGGCGCGCCTGAAGGCGGCCGGCATGCCCCTCCCCGCCATCATGGTGACGGCGGAAGACGTCAAGGAGGGTAAACCAAAACCCGATTGCTACCTGCTGGCTGCGGAAAAACTGGGCGTGGCGCCCTTTGAGTGCCTGGTGTTCGAAGACGCGTCGGTCGGCATCGAAGCGGGCGAGGCGGCGGGCGCGAAGGTCATCGTCGTCACCGCCACGCATGCGCATCCGCTGGCCACGCGCCACCCGGCCATCGACAGCTACGAGAGCATCGTGGCGACCGTCGATGCGGATGGTTTCATCGTGCTGGCCGAGACGGCTGCAGCACGCGCGACAAGATAGCCTGCTCCAGCGCGGCGAAAGCCGCATGGCCGCGCTGACGGGGGCGCGGCAAGTCCACGCGCACGTCCAGGGTAATCCGCCCCTCCTCGATCAGCAGCACCCGGTCGGCCAGAGCCACCGCTTCGGCCACATCGTGCGTCACCAGCACGGCCGTGAACCCGCGCGCCAGCCACAGCGACTCGATCAACTGCTGCATTTCGATGCGCGTGAGGGCGTCGAGGGCGCCCAGGGGCTCGTCAAGCAGCAGCAATTGCGGTTCGTGCACGAGGGCGCGCGCCAGCGCCACACGCTGCTTCTGCCCACCCGACAGGGCCGCCGGCCAGTCGTCGGCGCGTTCGGCCAGGCCCACCGTCCACAGCGAGGCGGCCGCCGCGCCGACGCAGCGGGGTAGCCCCAAGGCCACGTTGTCGAGCACCGTCTTCCACGGCAGCAGCCGCGATTCCTGGAACATGATGCGGATATCGGGCGCGCCCACGCCGCTGCCGATGGCGATTCTGCCTTCATCGATGCTTTCCAGGCCCGCGATGGAGCGCAGCAAGGTGCTCTTGCCACAGCCGCTGCGCCCCACGATGGCAACGAACTCGCCCGCTTCCAGTTGCAGGTCGACGTTGTTCAGCACGGGGCGGTCGCCATACGCCTTGCTCAATTGCGTCAGTTCCATAGGCACGCCGCGGCGCGCCAAAGGAGCTTGCGGCGCGACCTTGGCTTGCGGCGGCGCGCTGGCGGGATCGTATTGCACGAAGTGCGACAAAAAATCCGTTTCGATCTGGATGGGGGCGAGCAGCATGGTGTCTTCTTTCGTCATTTCGTCACTATCGGTAGGCGGGATTCCAGCGCAGGCAGTGGCGTTCCAGCCCCCGCGAGAATAAATCGGCCAGCTTGCCCAGCAAGGCGTACAGCAAAATCCCCACCAGCACCACGTCCGTTTGCAGGAATTCGCGCGCATTCATGGTCATGTAGCCGATACCGGCCTGCGCCGAGATGGTTTCGGCGACGATCAGCAGCACCCACACGAGGCCCAGCGAAAAGCGCACGCCCACCAGAATGGAGGGCATGGCGGCCGGCAGGATGACATCGCGGTACAAGGGCCAGCCCGAGAGGCCATAGCTTTTCGCCATTTCGATCAAGCCCTGGTCGGCCGAGCGGATGCCGTGGAAGGTGTTCAGGTAGACGGGGAAGAACACGCCGACGGCCAGCAGAAACAGCTTGGCCGTCTCGTCGATGCCGAACCACAGGATCACCAGCGGGATCAGGGCCAATGCCGGGATATTGCGCACCATTTGCAGCGTCGTGTCGAGCAGGGTTTCCGCATGGCGGAAGCTGCCCGTGAATAGGCCCAGCAGCAGGCCCAGTCCCGCACCGACGGTGAAACCGACCGTGGCGCGCCACAAGCTCGTTTTCAGGTGCAGCCACAGTTCGCCCGATGCGGCCAGGTGCCAGAAGGCTTTCGCCACGGCCCACGGCTCGGGCAGGATGCGGCTCGACAGCCAGCCCCACTGCGCGGCCAGCTGCCAGGCCAGCAGCAGCGCCACGGGCAAGGCCCACGGCGCCAATGCATGACGCAGCGAAGGCCACGGCGCGGCGCTTGTCCGTTTTGTGGTGCTGGCCGCCATCTCAGGCCGCCTTTTTCTGCGGCGCGGCCGGCACGATATTGCTGGCCATGACTTCGCCGAAAGGGCCGCTCAAGGATTGCTCACCCACGGCCTTGCCCTTGCCCAGCAGCGGGAACACCAGTTCGGCGAAGCGGTACGCTTCTTCCAGGTGCGGGTAGCCCGAGAAAATGAAGGTGTCGATGCCCAGGTCCGCGTATTCCTGCATGCGCGCCACTACCGTCGGGCCATCGCCCACCAGGGCCGTGCCCGCGCCGCCGCGCACCAGGCCCACGCCGGCCCACAGGTTCGGCGACACTTCGAGCTTGTCGCGCCGCCCGCCGTGCAGGGCCGCCATGCGCTGCTGGCCCACGGAATCCATCTTGCCGAAGGCCGCCTGCGCCTTGGCGATGATGTCGTCGTCCAGATGGCTGATCAATTCATCGGCCGCGCGCCAGGCCGCCTCGTTCGTTTCGCGCACGATCACGTGCAATCGGATGCCGAAGCGCACCGTGCGACCGTGTTTTGCCGCGCGCGCGCGGATGTCGGCGATCTTTTCCGCCACGGCGGCAGGTGGCTCACCCCACGTCAGGTACACGTCCATCTGCTCGGCCGCCAGTTCATGCGCGGGCTCCGACGAGCCGCCAAAATACAGCGGCGGATATGGTTTCTGCACGGGTGGGTACAGGGTTTTCGCGCCCTTCACCTGGATATGCTTGCCCTCGAAATCGTAGCCGGCCGCGCCGCCCTCGCCTGCCAGCGTGGCGCGCCAGACCTTGATGAATTCATCGGAGATCTCGTAGCGCTTGGCGTGGTCGGCAAACAGGCCGTCCGCTTCCAGCTCGCCCTGGTCGCCGCCCGTGACGACGTTGATCAGGAGGCGCCCGTTCGACAGGCGGTCAAACGTGGACGCCATGCGCACGGCCAGGCCGGGCGTGGACAGTCCCGGCCGCACGGCGACCAGGAATTTCAGCTTTTGCGTCACGCTGATCAGCGACGAAGCCACCACCCATGCGTCTTCACAGGAGCGGCCCGTGGGCAGCAGCACGCCGTCGTAGCCGAGCGTGTCGGCGGCAACGGCCACCTGGCGCAGATAATCGGCATCGACGGGACGCGCGCCCTGCGACGTGCCCAGGTAGCGGCTGTCGCCGTGGGTGGGGATGAACCAGAAGACATTGAATGACATGATATTTGTTCCTTATTTGGCGCTGGTAGCCAGCTGGCGCGCCGGCAGCAGCGCGTCCTTGACGACGATCGGTTTGGGAATCAGCTTCAGGCTGGAAAACGCGTCCGCGACCCTTTGCTGCGAAGCGATGACGTCGACCGACACGGGTTTGACGCCATACGCATAGCGCGAGGCAGCCAACGCCACGACCTCCTTGCTCAGACCCGTCTGCGCGGACAAAATCGTCGCCACTTCGTCCGGGTTGTTGCGGCCCCAGTCATCGACCTTGGCCACTTCGTCGAGCACGATGCGCAGGATCTCGGGATTTTTTTCCGCATACGTACGCGAGGCCAGATAAAACTGGTAGTTCGCCACCAGCCCCTTGCCATCTGCCAGCACGCGCGCGCCCAGCTGCTTTTCGGCGGCCGCCAGGAAGGGATCCCAGATGGCCCAGGCATCCACGCTGCCCCGCTCGAAGGCGGCACGCGCATCGGCCGGCGGCAGGAACACGGGCTGGATGTCGGCATACGCGACACCGGCCTTTTCCAGTGCTTTCAACAGCAGGTAATGCACGTTCGAGCCCTTGTTCAGGGCGATTTTCTTGCCCTTCAAATCGGCCAGGGTGCGCAGGCCGGAACCCTTGGGCACGACGATGGCTTCGCTGGCCGGCGACGCCGGTTCATTGCCGACATACACCAGGTTGGCGCCGGCTGCCTGCGCAAAGATCGGCGGCGCCTCGCCCACGGTGCCGAAATCGATACTGCCCACGTTCAAGCCTTCGAGCAGCACGGGGCCGGCCGGGAACTCCGTCCATTTCACGCCCACACCCTGCTCGGCCAGGCGTTTTTCCAAGGTGCCGCGCCCCTTCAACAAGGTCAGGGTGCCGTATTTCTGATAACCGATGCGGACCTGCACCTGGACCTCTCCCTTGGCCTGCGCGAGCGCCGCGGCCGGCATGCCGGCCGCCATCACGCCGGCGGCAGCGGCAAACAGCCAGCCCAAAGTGGTACGGCGCGAGAGTCGTTGTGCGTGGCGGTGTGTCATGGTGCTTCCTTGGTCGGTAAGTAATAAATAATCAGGCGGCTTGAAACTGGGGAGCGTAAGGCTGGTCTTGCAGCGAACGCACGGGATGCGGAACCTCTGCTGGCGCGGGCGGACGCCGGCCCTGCAGCACGAACAGGCCGGTAGACAGCTCCTCGATGCCGGCCTGCACGCGTGCGGCAATCGGCGCGTCCAGGCTCAGGCCCCTCTCTTCGTGCCAGTCCAGCTGCTGCGCATTGGCGTAGATGCTGGTGAGCACCTGCTTGGCGCCCAGCGCATGCAGCACCGGACGCAGCGCATAGTCGAGCGCCAGGGTGTGGGCGTGGCCGCCGCCCGTGGCCAGCGGCAGCACCAGCTTGCCGGCCAGGCCATCTTGCGGCAGCAGGTCGAGGAAGGCTTTCAGCAACCCGGTATACGCGGCCTTGTAGATGGGCGTGGCGATCACGATGGCGTCGGCATCGGCCACGGCACGCACGGCGCGGGCAATCGCCGCGTCGTCATAGTCGGCCAGCAGCAGGGCACGCGCCGGCAGGTCGCGCACATGCAGCCTGGCATAGCTGTGGCCCTGCAGCGCCAGCTGCTCGCCGATATGCAGCAGCAAACGGCTGGAACTCGATGGGAGTTGCGGGCTACCGCCCAATAACAAGATGCTCATGTGATACCCGTCCCTGTAGGTTGTCGAAAGTGGATCTGCTCGGATGCTTGCAGCCTATCGCCATCAGCCGCCCGGCAAAACGAATGCTTTCGCGCTTCGATATGCGTTTTTTGACTATCCGGGCCTGACGCCCGGCAAGCGAAGGCGGCGCTCCCCGCGTGGCTTTTTTCGCATATCCATGCGCGGTTTTCTTCGTGTACGGCACGCGCCTGGCGGTGCAATATCGGCCTCATCGTCTTTCTGGAATGTCACTCATGTCTAGCGCTTTACTCCATGCCCCCCTTCCCCAGTCACCCGTGCCGGAACCCTTGCAAGACGCCATCCGCATCGCAACAAAGCTGGCCGCGCGCCTGGCCGAAACGGCGAATGCCCGCGACCAGGCCGGCGGCCATGCGGCGCAGGAACGCGAATGGCTGCGCGATTCAGGCTTGCTGACCTTGTCGATCCCTGTGGAATTTGGCGGCCAGGGTGCGTCGTGGCCCCTCGTGTACCAGGTGATCCGCATCCTGGCGCGCGCCGACAGCGCGCTGGCGCATGTCTTCGGCTTCCACCATTTGCAGCTGGCCGGCCTGCAGCTGTATGGCAGCGCCCAGCAGCAGCGCCGCCTGCTCACCCTGACCGTCGACGAGCGCCTGTTCTGGGGCAATGCCTTGAATCCCCTCGACAAACGGCTCACGGCCAGCGACAGCGACGACGGTTTCATCCTCGACGGCATCAAGAGCTTTTCTTCCGGCTCCGTCGGTTCCGACTGGCTGACCGTCTCGGCCTGGCACGCGCCCACGCAGACGGCGCTGATCGCCGCCCTGCCCACGCGCCAGGATGGCGTGAGCGTGCAGGCGGACTGGGATGCCTTCGGCCAGCGCCAGACGGACAGCGGCAATGTGCATTTCCAGGCGGTCGCCCTGCCTCACGAGCTGGTGCTGCAGGCCCCCGCGCAGGCCGCCACACCGCAAGCGACCGTGCGCTCGCAGATCGCGCAGCTGATCATGGCGAATTTATATCTGGGTATCGCCGAAGGCGCGTTCGAAGCGGCGCGCCGCTATACGGACGAGCAGGCGAAAGCCTGGTTTGCCTCGGGCGTGGCCAAGGCAACGGATGACCCCTTGATCCAGCACCGCTATGGCCAGCTGTGGCTCTTGCTGCGCCCCGCGCAAGTGCTGGCCGACGCGGCGGCGCAGGAACTGGAAAAGGTGTTTCGCAAGGGTGCGCTGGTGACGGCGCGCGAACGGGGCTTGCTGGCGGTGGCCGTGGCCGAAGCCAAGTGCCTGGCGCACCAGGCGGGACTGGAAATCAGCAGCCAGATGTTCGAACTGACGGGCGCCCGCTCCACCTCGGCCCAGTATGGCTTCGACCGCTACTGGCGCAACGTGCGCGTGCATACCCTGCACGACCCCATCGACTACAAGCTGCGCGACCTGGGACGCTTTGCCTTGACCGGCAGCGTGCCCGAGCCGACCGCGTACTCATAATTTACCCACCAAGGAGCCAGCATGACCATCACCCGCCGCAGCATCCTCCTCCTCAGCGCCCTGACCCTGACCTTGACGGCCAGCTTCGCCCACGCCAAGGACCCGAAGGAGATCACCATCGGCACCAGCGCCGGACCGTACGCGGACCAGATCAAGCTGGGCATCAAGCCTATCCTGGAAAAGCAGGGCTACAAGGTCAGGCTGGTCGAGTTCAACGACTACATCCAGCCGAACTTCGCGCTGGCCGAGGGTTCGCTGGACGCCAACGTCTTCCAGCACATCGTCTACCTGAAGAAATTCGCGCTGGAACACAAGCTGGCGCTGACGGACCTGATCACGATACCCACGGCGCCGATCGCCATCTACAGCAAGAAGCACAAGACCCTGGACGACGTGAAGGAAGGCACGACGGTGGGCTTGCCGAACGATCCGACCAACCAGGCGCGCGCGCTGGTGCTGCTCGACCAGCTGGGATGGATCAAGCTGCGCGCCAGCTTCGACCCCGTGCGTGCATCGGAAAAGGATATCGCCGTCAACACGAAGAAAATCAAGCTGCTGCCGCTGGAAGCGGCGCAGCTGCCACGCTCGCTGGGCGACACCGACTACTCCTTCATCAACGGCAATTACGCGCTGGCGTCGGGGCTGAAACTGACGGAGGCGCTGGTGGCCGAGAAAATCTCGCCCAACTACATCAACCTGGTGGCCATCCGCACGGCCGACAAGGACAAGCAGTTCGCGAAAGACCTGGCGGCCGCCTACCGCTCGCGCGAATTCCTCGACATCACGAATAAACACTTTGCCGGCTATTCGAAGCCCGATTACCAGCAAGCGTTGCAGACAGCCGCGAAATAAGCCATGGCAAAGACGATACGCTTCAACGCCTTCCAGATGAATACCGTCGGCCACCAGTCGCCGGGGCTGTGGACGCATGCGCGCGACCGCAGCCACCGCTATACCGATCCTGCGCACTGGACGGAACTGGCGCGGCTGCTGGAAGCGGGCCTGTTCGACGCGGTATTTCTGGCCGACGTGCTGGGCGTGTATGACGTGTACCGGGGCAGCCTCGATGCGGCCCTGGAACACGGCGTGCAGGTGCCGCTGAACGATCCGCTGGCGCTCGTGCCCATCATGGCGCAAGCCACCACGCACCTGGGTTTCGGCGTCACCTGCGCCCTGACCTACGAGCATCCGTACACGTTCGCGCGGCGCATTTCCACCCTCGATCACCTGACAGGAGGGCGCATCGGCTGGAATATCGTCACCGGCTACCTCGATAGCGCGGCGCGCAACCTGGGCATGCAACAGCAACTGGGTCACGACGAACGCTACGACCTGGCCGACGAATACCTGGACGTCGTCTACAAGCTGTGGGAAAAGAGCTGGGACGACGACGCCGTCGTCAACGACAAGGCACGCGGCATCTACGCCGATCCGGCCAAGGTACATCCGATCAACCATGCCGGGCGCCACTACCAGGTGCCCGGCATCCATTTGTGCGAGCCGTCGCCGCAGCGTACGCCCCTGCTGTACCAGGCGGGTACCTCGCCGCGCGGCACGCGCTTTGCGGCGCGCCACGCGGAAGCCACCTTTGTCAGTGGTCCCAGCAAGACGGTGGTCAAGCGCTACGCCGACGACTTGCGCGCCGCCGTGCGGCAAAGCGGGCGCGATGGCGACGCGCTGCTGATCTACGCGCAGGCGCTGGTCATCACGGGCGCCACGCAAGAAGAAGCGCGCGCCAAGCACGCCGACTACCTGCGCCACGTGAATATCGAGGCGGCGTTGGTGCTGCTGTCCGGCTGGACGGGCGTCGATTTCAGCCGCTACCCGCTCGACGCCACCATCGACTACATCGATTCCCCGGCCGGGCGCTCGGCGCTGGCGTCGTTCAGCCAGGCCGATCCGGACCGCACATGGACGGTGCGCGAGGCAGCCGAATACATTGGCCTGGGCGGACGCGGCCCGGTGCTGGTGGGCGATGCGCGCCAGGTGGCCGACCAGCTGGAAAGCTGGCTGGATGAAACAGGCATCGACGGCTTCAATCTCGCCTTCGCCGTAGCCCACGACAGCATGGCCGACGTGGTGGCCCACATCGTGCCGGAACTGCAGCGGCGCGGCCGCTATCGCACCCACTACGAGGAAGGCAGCTTGCGCCACAAGGTCTTCGGCCAGGGCCCGCGCCTGCCCGC
>JAEAMG010000192.1_pt1 | contig 95498 bp, 67 predicted proteins | sample 8958741 | NCBI WGS metagenome assembly JAEAMG01 (sample SAMN16933256, study PRJNA681125) | bioreactor sludge metagenome | isolation source: anaerobic bioreactor treating anionic surfactant - SDBS | place: India: Bengaluru | collected 2019-02-28
CGCTTAGATGGCTTCCCTTTTTGCTAAATCAATTTTTTGTCGGTCAGTAGTGATTAATAATACATTTTTTGCTAATAGATGTCCACGATAATATATCATCAGAAAGTAGACCTTCTTTGCCTGATTTTGAGATGGCAGATACTTTGTAACGGTATTTCGTTAATATACCTAGACCCTTGTCATTAAAATAGCGGTAAGTTACTGAATCCTGATTAATTTTCATGTAATCATCCAACGGTTGATTAGTTTCTTGATCAACATTGCATCGATAAACGTTAAAACCTGAATATGTATCTGAACAATTCCAGGTGACTTGTATTTCAGTAGTGTCGGCAGTAAAATCCAAAGCGGTTGGTATTTGTGGATTTTTCAAATCAAAATCAAAATTCCAAACTTTACCATATTCATTTTCAACACTCAATTTAAATTTCAACAAATTCTCATATCCCGAAGAGTATCCGCTAGAAACTACAAACTCGAAAGGAACAGTATCTTTTTTTACTTCGAACCGACCAATAGGTGAATATGAACGTGGAACACTCGAACACAAGTAAACTGAAGAACTGTTACCGGTTAAGGTTGCTTTAATACCAGTAGCCTGTGCATTGCCAATATTTTTCAAATCAATCTTAAATCTCACAGTATCATTGGCCGCGATTGTGGCATGATTGTTCGATATATAGACTATTGATTTGTTACCTTGTTTAATTTCGGAATTAAAAATGTCGATATTAAAGGTATCTTTCCACAAAACATTATTCACGTCTCTGATAGCCAAATAAAACTGTACAGGAATAGTGTCATTCGATCTTTTTTCCGGTGCTAATGAGTCAATTCGATAAAGAAATTGTCCAATTGAAACATTTCCGGAGGCAATTGTTCCAAAACTTGCCTGATTGTTTAAGATGTTTACATAAGAAGAGTTACAACTAACAATAGCATTTACACTATAAGCAGTATTAATTCCTGTATTTTTAACCCCTAAACTTAATGCAATTGTTTCACCGGCATCATTCTTTCCATTACCATCACCTATTCCTGAACCTTGCACAATACCATCTCCGAAATCGACATCCGATATAAATAGATTCGGTGCAGTAGTTGAATCTGCATTAATGGTTTTTTCGGAAGGCAAAAAGTTATGAGCTGTAACAGTTAACGAAATAGCCCCGGTAGTATTTACAGTAATAGGTATACTGTAAGTTCCGGATCCGATTACAGTAAGTGTTGAATAAATTTCCGTATCTTTTTGGACACAAATCATTCCTTTTTCTCCCGCTGGCAGGTTTGTAATATTCGCATTGACGGATTGATCTCCAAGCAAAACAGCCACAGGAACTCCTGTAACAATCAACGTGTCCGGTGTATTTGTCCATACCTGCATTTCTGGATCGCCTAATAAATGAAGCCTTCTATTAGTACTTCCAGCATTAGATAAAACATATTGAAAAACACTTCCTATATCATAAGTTTTTACATTTAAATTGGCAACAGTTTTATGTAAAGCTTTAAAAAAATCTCTACATTGATAGGCATCTCCCGATGAACCTTGGTCTGAATTCCCAATAAAAGCAACTCCTCCACCATTTGGATTGTTTAAATACCTCTCGGCAATACAATCTTCACTAAAATCCGCCGGTTCACATCCGCTTGACATAAATATTTGATAATAATTGCCATTAGCTAATTGACTCACATCATCCCTAGTCAGAGATTGATGTTTATCAATGCTTGATGTTCCCATACTAGAAGGGGAAGCATGATGCATCGCGTATATAAAATGAAACTTTTCATTACTTCCTACTAAATTGGCTCCGGTATTTAAACATGATATAAAGTTGTTTTTATTTAATTCCATATCTCCTGTTGCACAATTCGAACTACTGTATGGGGTTGTATTTGAACAGTCTTTATTGTCATAAATATATTTACGAATTATATTGCTGGGTAAATAGGCATTATTATTGGTTTGAATTGCCCGATGAGAATCATAAGCTAATTTACCATTAGACCAGTCCAGATATTCATCCAGAAAAAGATAATTGTTGAAGTAATTTAATTTGGAATTGGAAATATTTGTTGCTTTCTCATAAGATATTATTTTGTTTCTAAAAATCGTAGCCTCACTCACGTTTTCTACAGGTGCTCTACCCAAAATTACCCCAATATCTGTAGTCATGGCATCACCAGTTCCTAAATATACATTATCACCATTACTATTCCATGTACCTTTATAACTTGTAAAATATCGGTCTGATGGTCTTAATATTGTTTTATCTCCTTGAACCATTCGAGCCGGGACAATATTCGTATCACCACCTAACAATATATACAGTCCGGCACCCCATTTGGAATAGGCTTCAATAATGTATTTCCGAATTTTTTCTGCTAAGTCTATGCCAGAATAATTGTTTGCAATTTCCTCTGTGGTTATAATAATTGTAAAAACGCCCTTTTTTGATTTCCAATCGGCCAAGGTTTGAAAAGTTGACTTCAAAGAATCGCAGGTAATGATAATATAATTGGGGACTATTTCATCATACACCGACAGCGCTTTCGATTTTTGTATGCCACTGCTTTTTTGTACCGTTTTTTTTCCTTCGCGAATGGATAGTGCATTCGATCCAAACACATCTACATCTTCGGTATTTTGCACTAACGATTTCACAAAGTCTTTGCACTGTTCGGCACGAAGAACGGTTTGCGTGAGCGGTCTAATTTCATCGGCATTTCCACCCAACGTATATTGGATAGAATAATCCAAGTCAGAATAATAATTTAGCGTTCTACTTTTAGGAATATATTCGAATGGATATATAAGTAGTGTAACAATATGATACCCTTGCAGAAACCGATCGGATTCAATTTCATACAGTTTGTTAGGATAGGGTTGATTCGATTCATATACCTTGCTGTCAGGGACAGTAAATTTTACCTCCTTACTGTTGTCGGTAGGTATCGGCTCTTGTGCCGGATATAGATAAAAACTACCATCCAACTTTTGTTTATTTTTTTTCTTGAAAGTTACTCCGGTAACAACTGCATCGATCGGCAATACATAAGACACTCTGTGAATAGGCAGTTCGGGTTTGCCTATTTCTGTTGTTTTATAGTCACTTTTCCAATTCAGATTATCAAATTCGTTTGCTTTATCTGAAAGAATTTCGGATTTGTCAATCTTTAACTGGTCATTGATTTGTGCATAGTTTGCACTACAAATTAAACCAAATGAAAGCATGAGTATTATTCTTAACTTTTTCATGATTTTAGTATTTTATCCATTTACAAACAGTTTGTGTTTTGTCGTTGAAAGTCACTTTTGTCAAATACACACCTACAGGGAAGAGTGAAATGTCGATTGTGGTTTTAGTAAGTTTATCATCCGTTTTTTTGTTTGATACCATATTCCCTGAAACATTAAATAATTCTACAAGTGCAATCGGTTGTGAATAAGATTTCAGAATTAATTCGCTTAATTGCGTTGAGTTTTGAAACACAACTAAATTTTTATTAATCACTGTTTCTTTTATTTCTGTAGTCATATCCGGTGAACTTTTAAGCAATACACTCCCAGATATGACATAAATCATTGTATCATTAGCAACTGATATATCAGAATGATTAATGTCTAAAGAAGATGTCCATGAACGATAAATTGAAATTTCAGGAAAATATCCACCATCATTCTTACGTAATTTATTAAAATAGATAACGTTTTCTCCTCCATTAGTCAATAAAACAGAATTTGAACTATATCCAAGTGTATCATTTATCATATGGAAACCATTCAATTCTCCGTAATAAGAATTCCAACTTTCAGTATTTTGTTTTTCAAACAGTATGCGTGGATAATCATTGTCACCAACCAATAAATACATATTATTGCCAGTTTTTTGAATCTTATATAAAGTCCCAGAAAGGTTGATAGCTTCTTTATTCCAAATAACACTAGCATTTATGGTTTTATAAAACGATGCATTACTCCCTACTATATAACCTTCGTTCCCTGAAAATATAATATCATTAAAATTATCGGTAGTTTCAAAATCTTTAGCTTGCCACGTCTCACCTTCATCAATAGAATTCATCACGATACCTGTATCGCCTACTGCCCATATATTGTTTAATCCGGTTAGCGCAATTGCATTTAAGTTTTGTGTTGTGCCGGAAGTTTTGAGTGTCCAGTCAGCTCCTCCGTTAGTGGTTTTTAATATAACGCCTTTTTCACCAATCACAAACCCCGTGTTTTTATCGTAGAATGCAATGTCCTTTAATAGGTTATTTGTGGTTGTAAAGGTTTTAATCCAATTAATACCTCCATTAGTTGATTTTGCAATCATTCCTTGTCCATCATACCTACTACTTGCTCCGGTAATATATACCGTATCGGGGCTTTGAGCATACACTTTCCAAAGGTATTGGTCATTGAGTCCGTCTAAATACTGCCAAGTTTCTTGACTATACAGAAAGTTTTGTCCGCAAAGCAACACGATGGTTGCTATTAGTAATAATTTTGTTTTCATAGCTTCAGCAATTAATTTGTCAATATCATTCTCTTTACATCCACTTCATTGCCATCGGCAATAAGCCCATAGAGATAAATCCCTGCTGCAAATTCAGCGGCAGAAATAAGTTGAGATCCGTTACCACGTTCCGAAATATTTATTTGTTTCAGTTGCTTGCCTTGCAGGTCATAAATGCACAAAAGAGCAGATTGTACAGTTGATGGTAAGTAATACTTTATTTGAGTAGTTTGGGAGAAAGGATTGGGGGAATTTTGATAAAGAGCGGCTACTTGTGTTTCAGCACCTGGAATATCACCGGATGATTTTACTTTAGATACAGACCCTGAATTAACACTCATTTTCAAAGCTGCTATTTCTGAATTTAACTCTTTGATTGATTCAATCAACAACGGAATAATTCCGATATAATTAATACTTAAATAACCATTGCCATCTTCATATACCAAATCGGGGTATAATTTCTGGAATTCCTGAGCGATTAAACCATAATGCTTTTTCATAAACATTTGCGATTTCTCATCGTATAATGCCTTTTTAACCGTGGCTGTATCACCTTTTGATTCAGTATAAATTTGATTCAGATTATATTCAACCGGCATCATTTGCAATACATTATTGAGTGTTGCTTTTGTAGCCAGATCAACTATATTTTTTTTATATCTTTTGTCCGAATTTCCAACCATAACGCCATTTATTAATCCTGTTACTTTGACATCACCCACAAAATACCCGGCATATATCCCGGGCACATCTACATCCTGATTATTTCCAACAGTTCCCACAATTCCGGCGCCATTTTGAGAACCATAGATTGTCCCAAATACTCCATAGTTGTAACCCGATGTGGAATTTCCTGCCAATCCAAATAAACCCCATGCCCTTCTGGAGTCAAGCGGTGATGGTGAGTAACTCTGCCCCCTTATTCCAACATTACAACTTGCAGTTACATCGGATGTACCTATTATTCCATACGTCCAATGATAATTGGCAGTTCCTGTGCGTTTTACATTCAAACCATTTGTAGTCCCTGTAATGTCTACCATATTATTAGCAGACCCAACACCATTTATTGATAAAGCAGATAAAGGCGTACTTGTACCTAATTGGATTCCTGCATTACCATTGTTAGCCACTTTTAACTGAGCAAACAATACATTAGAACAAACAACCAGCGCGAATAAAAAAGGAATAAATTTTTTCATACAAATTTGATTTTTAATATTTATATTAATTGATCCTATATTTCTATAATATTTCACAACAAAGATAAGGAGTTGCATGTAATTTAAACTATTATTAATATTAATTAACTATGCATTTTATGTATCAAAACAATACGTTCTGAATCACGTTTCATTGGTATAAAATTATAAAATGGAATCAACTATTGCAGACATAAAATACTTACTCGACGACCGCGTAAATCAATACAACCACCCCGATTTTATCGACACCGACCCCATTCAAATTCCTCATCGGTTCAGCCGCAAAGAAGATATAGAAATTGCAGGTTTTCTGACGGCGACCATAGCCTGGGGGCAACGGAAAAGCATTATCGGCAACGCCAACAAGCTGTTAGGCATGATGGACAACGACCCTTATGCCTTTATTACCGGGAGCAGCACTGCTGAAAAGTCGGTTGTAAGCAAGTTCGTACACCGCACTTTCAATGGCAATGATTGTTTGTTTTTTCTTCATTCTTTGAAGAATATATACAAACATCACGGAGGGTTGGAACAGGTTTTCGGTGATGGATATCTGCTTGAAAACACTGCATTTAGCGCTTTACAGTATTTCAGAAAAATATTTTTAGCACCCGCCCATGATGTTCATGTCAGAAAACATTTATCAGACGTAACGGCCAATTCGAGTGCCAAGCGACTGAACATGTACCTGCGCTGGATGGTGCGCGACGACGAAAATGGAGTGGATTTCGGATTGTGGAAAAACATACCCATGTCGGCGCTTATGCTTCCACTGGATGTGCACACCGGCGATGTAGGGCGCGCATTAGGCATCCTTGGCCGGAAACAAAACGACTGGAAAGCTGTGGAAGAAATTACGGCTGTTTTGCGTTCGTTTGACCCGGCCGACCCTATCAAATATGATTTTGCTTTGTTCGGGATAGGCGCTTTCGAAGGGAAAACAACTTCTTTGCCTATTATTCAATAATCAGCAACAGTTTTATTCATTCCCAAATACCATTTTAATTTAAACCACATTAGACACAATAGAACTTTGTCTGATGCGTGCTTCATTAAAACTTTTGTGCCTAATGTGGTTTAAATTATAATTATCAAACACACGACAGTAAACGCCCTTCGGTTAGTCATGTGCTTAGGCCTTCTTTATTTGTTTGTAAACTTCGAACCAAACAATAGAAGAAAAACCGGCAGCAGTGCAAACCAATAATTCCAGCCAACCCATCCGTTCAAACTGAAACAAGTCGAGCAGAAAAGGAATACTCAAAATCAACATCAGGAAGAAAACAGCTCCACCCACTACCCATTTCACAGCTTTATTGGGCGTAAACAATATTGTAAAGATATTTGATGTCCATGACCTGTTCGAAAGAATCACCGCGATGTTCGAAATAATAAGCGTTACAAAAGTCAGCGTTCGCACACCGCTGGCGCTGTAACCCATTTTAAGACCAACAAAATACACAAGCAAACAAATCAACAAGATACCTATGCCCTGGCTACAACTCAAGAGTATTTTTTTTGCGCCAAAGAATGGTTCATTGATATCTTTTGGAGGTCGCGACATCACATTTTTTTCTTCCTTCTCCGCCTCGAAAACAATGGAACAAGCCGGGTCGATAATTAATTCGAGAAAGACAATATGCACAGGCCAGAGAATAAGCGGCATATCGGCAAAAAACACAGGAATCAATGACAAACCGGCAATGGGTACATGGATAGCAAAAATATAGGCTAAGGCTTTCTGAAGGTTATCGAAAATCTTTCGACCCATTCTAACGGCGCCCACAATCGACGAAAAATTATCGTCCATCAACACCAGCGACGAAGCTTCGCGCGCCACATCAGTTCCTTTCTCGCCCATGGCAATGCCGATATTGGCAGCTTTGAGCGCCGGTGCATCATTGACCCCATCACCCGTCATGGCTACAATTTCATTGTTCTTTTTCAGTGCATTTACAATTTTCAATTTCTGCTCTGGCACTACACGGGCAAAGATATTCACATTACTTATTCGTTTGCAAAGTTCATCTTCCGACAGTTGTTCCAGTTCACTGCCGGTAATAAAAAGCTCTGGGTTTTTGATGCCTATTTCTCGCCCGATATTGGTGGCAGTCACCGGATAATCGCCGGTAATCATAATCACACGTATGCCGGCTTTGTAACATTCGGCCACAGCAAGGGGCACATTCTCCCTAATCGGATCCGAAAGACCTATTAAACCGAGAAATTCAAAATCAAAATCATGTTGAATGGCCGGAAGTTCGCCCTGAGGGATTTTTGCTCTTGCCACACCGAGTACTCTCAGTCCTCTGGACGCCATATCCGACACTGCTTTTTCATACTTTCCTATCGACTTTTGATCCAAATGGCAAAGATCGAAAATAGCTTCGGGAGCACCTTTAGTAGCAATCACCTGTTCTTTGGTTCCTGTATTCGAAAAAACCCTCGACATAGCCAACAGTTCCTTCGACAACGCATACTCTTTTTCCATCAGCCAATCGGCATGAATGTGTTCCGAATTTTGCAGATACTGATCCCCGATGTTGATGATTGCTTTTTCCATCGGGTCGAAAGGATTTGTTTGACTTGACAGGATGCCATATTCGATAATTTCGTGAAAAGGATCGGTAAATGTTTCACCCGAAACTATATCCGTAAAATCATTCCCGTTGTAAAGGCAGGTAACCGTCATTTTATTTTGGGTCAGAGTACCTGTTTTGTCGGTACAAAGCACTGTGGCTGAGCCCAAAGTTTCGACAGCTGCCGGATGACGTGTAAGCACATTTTTTTTTGACATGCGCCAGGCACCCAATGCCAGGAATATAGTGAGTACCACCGGGAATTCCTCGGGCAACATGGCCATGGCAAGCGTAATTCCTGCCAGGAAACCATTCAACAAATCAGCCCTTGTGAAGGTGTAAATAACAACAACAAGCACACACAGCACGACACCGATGATTGCAAGGCGTTTCACAAGGGTTCCCATTTCACGTTTTAGCTGCGTTGGTTCGTCCTTTACCGATTGCAGGGCTTTTCCGATTTTACCTATTTCGGTATTCAATGCTGTAGCCACCACCCTCACAACGCCATTGCCCTGCACAATCATGGAACCTGAATAAACAACAGGCAGGTCATCGCCTCCGGGAGTAAAGGCAGTATCACCCTCCTTCCATTCTCTTTTGCTCACCGGCACAGGCTCGCCTGTCAACAGCGATTCATCGGCCGAAAGGTTGATACAACTAACGACCACTGCATCCGCCGGAACACGGTCACCTTCCTGCAACACAACTATATCGTCGGTTACAACATCCCTTCCCGCAATACGTATTGTTTCTCCATCGCGTATCACCAATGCCCGCGGGCTGGCGAGATCCTTCAGTGCATCCAATGCTTTTTCGGTTTTTTTCTCCTGAAAAAACTCAATCCCCATCACCACAAACACAAAACTGAGCAGCATCAGGCCTTCCTGCACATCGCCCAACAAGAGGTAAAGCGTTCCACACGCAACCAAAAGCAAAAACATAGGTTCTTTGACTACGCCTAATGCAATTTGAAAAACACTTTTGGGTTTCGAAGAAGGTAGTTCGTTGTATCCTTCACTCGCCAGTTTTTCATTCACTTCCTGCTGCGTAAGCCCTTTTAGTTTTTCGGCTTGAAATGTTGTTTTCATTTTTAATTCAATTCATATAGTTAGCATACACTAATTATATAGGTAAAAAAATTATTTATCTTCTAAAACTTTGGCTAATAACTTTTCAAGCGTTTTTATCTCATCATCATTCAATTTCATAAGCATTGATTCAGCAATACGTTTATGAGCGTACTCATGCATTTGATTGATCAGCTTTCCTTTTTCTGTTAAATGCAGATGGGCACTGCGCCTGTCTTCATCCGAACGGATTTTATATACATATTCTTTCTCTATTAATTTATCAATTGCTACCTTAACAGTAGGTTTTGAGAGTTTTAGTTGCTGCGCCAGTTCAGTAATGTTCGGATTATCGAGTATATCAATCGTTTCGAGATAATTCATTTGATGCGTGGTGAGCTGCACCAGATTAAATTGCTCCTTCGCCGCTTCTTCGGTATTACCAATGAGTGTTGATAATCCGGAAATGATATTAATTAATTTTTTCATGCTGCAAATATAGTTAGCTTTTACTAACTATATACATACTATTGAATTTATTTTTGCAAAAGTGATTCACAGGGTACTCTGAAGCATGCAGGGCACAAAAAAAAAGATTTAAAACTGCATGCATCACCAGAAAAAGAAGGACACTTAACTTTGCAAATTATAATTTCAGTCAGAAATATTGTTTGTGGAATATAATACGAAACAAAAAAAACAAAGGCAAAAGAAGCATACAACAAGTCAATTCATAAGTATTTACAAATTAGAATGTCTATCTTTGCAAAATGACAAATACGACATCACCCCGCCCCATGCAAAAAGAGAAGAAAAAAGTTATTGAGAAAGCCACACTGCACCCGAGCAACAAACATCGGGATCGTTACGATTTCAGGGCATTGATAAAAACCTGTCCCGAACTGGAAAAATACGTAAAGATCAACACGCAAGGTGATGAATCGATTGATTTTGCCAACCCCAAAGCCGTTAAATGGCTGAACAAAGCATTGCTTCAGACCTACTATTCAATAGAAAACTGGACGATCCCCACCGGATATCTTTGCCCACCGATTCCCGGCAGAGCCGATTATATCCATCATATCGCCGAACTGTTGGGGAGTTCGAACAACGGCAGGATTCCTGTCGGCAATAAAATCAGGTGTTTGGACATTGGCGTTGGAGCCAGTTGTATTTATCCTATCATCGGAAACAAAGAGTATGGCTGGTCGTTTATAGGATCGGAAATCGACCCCAAAGCACTTGCATCTGCTCAAAGAATCATTCAGGAAAATGCTTTTCTGACAAAAGACATCACCCTGCGACTGCAGGAAAACCCAAAAGATATTTTTCACGGTATCATGGAACGGTCAGAACCTGTAGATATTACAATTTGTAATCCCCCGTTCCACAGCTCGGCAGAGGAATCGGAACGCGAAACACTGAAAAAATTAAGCAGCCTGAATAAAAAAAAGATAACAACTCCGGTTTTGAATTTCGGTGGACAAAACAACGAATTGTGGTGCGAAGGCGGTGAAGTCCGTTTTGTACGCGACATGATCAGACAGAGCAAACAATTTTCGACAAACTGTTATTGGTTTTCGACTTTGGTGGCCAAAAAAGATCACCTCGCTCCCATTCTCGACGCTCTGCAACAGGCAGGAGCCGTTGAAATAAAAACAATAGCAATGGGACAGGGAACCAAAATAAGCCGTATTGTAGCCTGGACTTTTCTGAATAAAGCCCAGCAAAAGAAATGGCAGGACACAAAATGGAACGCACTGTAAATGCACGTTCCAATGTTCACATCCCAATACAGGAAAACTTATGCTCTTTGCTATGAACTGTTTCACACAAAAAGATCATCCTGTTTGCTTTGTTGAAAGATTTTTTTGCGCCGACATCAATCGGTAACATCAAAAAAAATGAGAACAATATGAAATTTTTCAAGACCTCTCAGATCAGACAACTCGATCAATACACGATCGCCCATGAGCCCATCAGTTCATCCGATTTAATGGAACGGGCTGCTTTTGCACTTTTCAAACAGTATGCTCTCACATTTCATTGTAACGAGCCGATTCTCGTTATGGCAGGTCCGGGCAACAACGGCGGAGATGCACTGGCGCTTGCAAAAAGATTATTGACTGCAGGACTCGATGTAAAAATACTGTTACTTCATACCGGAAAATTATCAGCCGATTGTAAAGAAAAACTGACTTCACTTAAGGCCATACATGCAAAACACATCATTGAGATTGATAAAGTGTTTGTTGCTCCGGAGATTTTGCCCAACACCATACTTATCGATGGACTTTTCGGATCAGGGATCACACGTCCGCTGCAGGGAATTTTTGCCGATGCAGTGAACTGGATGAATGCCACCAACAACACCATTGTTTCTATCGATATACCTTCAGGATTACAGGGCGAAGAAAACGCCGACCTGACCGTTCCGATTGTAAAAGCAAAATACACTTTCAGTCTTCAATTTCCCAAATTAGCCTTTCTGTTTGCTGATAGCGGAGCATTTGCCGGCCAGTGGGAAGTGCTTGACATTGGAATTCATCCGCAGGCGATAGCCGACACTGAAAGCCGGTTTCACTATTTGGAAAAAGCGGAAGTGAGTAGGATTATAGCACCGCGTCCGAAGTTCTCGAATAAAGGCACCTTCGGACATTTGCTGCTACTGGCAGGAAGCAAGGACATGGCCGGAGCCACAATCCTTTCAGGCAAAGCGGCATTGCGTAGCGGCGCGGGACTTGTTAGCATCCACAGTGCAGAATGCAATCGGGTAATTGTTCAAACCGCTATCCCCGAAGCCATTTTCCACTCGGACAAAGACATAAATACAATTACAGCATTTCCCGAATTAAGCAAGTACAGTACAGTGGCCATTGGACCCGGCATTGGCCGCAGACCCGAAACAGCCCGGGCACTTGAACAACTGCTTCTGCAGCTACAAAAGCCCTGTGTTATTGATGCAGATGCATTAAATCTGATCTCGGATAACAAAAGTCTGTTTGATAAGATTCCGACCGGGAGCATACTTACCCCTCACCCTAAAGAATTTGAACGATTGTTTGGACCGACAGACACACATTACAAAAGAATGCTGCTGGCCAGCGAGAAAGCACAGCAACTCGAAGTTGTTATCGTACTGAAAGGTGCTCACACATTGATAGCGCTGTCCGATGGACAGTTGATTTTCAATAGCACAGGAAACTCCGGCATGGCGACAGCAGGAAGCGGGGATGTGCTTACAGGTATACTTGGCGGTTTGCTTGCACAAGGCTATACCTCCGAAAAAGCAGCGATAGCGGGCGTTTACCTGCACGGTTTGGCCGGAGATCTGGCTTTAGAAACAGCATCCGAGGCCTCGTTGATGGCCGGAGACATTGTAGCAGCTATGGGAAAGGCATACAAAAAACTCTCTCCGCCTCTTCAGTAAAAAAGAAACAGGGAGAGCTTAATTGTAACAAAAAGATAATAGTTCACATTCAGGCAATAAGAAACTTCGACCAATCGCTGTTTTCTTTGTAATCTTCAATCACTACGGCTGTTTGTTTATAATTAAATTGTGCCATCAACTGATCAATTTCCTGATGAAGAATAGAAATTGCATTTTCGATCAGATCTTTACGAAAACCCAGTTCTCCCAGCTGAACCACCAAATGGAGCGAACTGATACGACTAAGTGTTTTCCCAAACTCTACATATTTGCGTTGCGACATCTGGGTATCGATATTAAAATTCAGTAGTTTTTTTAATTTTTCTGCAGCAAGTTCCGTCAGTTTATGTTCTTTCAGAAATGCAAAGACGTTATTTTCTTTTACTGCTTTCATTTGTTTCACAATGGCTTCGGTAATCTGGTTGTAAAGAATATCGTTTGCACCTTCGAAAATCTGAAACGGACGACTGTCCACAATACCCCTGCCCCCAATGTGGTTCAGTTTATAAGCTTCGGCACCCACCAGTTGCACCAAAGTCTGAGCAGATTCCTGCATCAAATCAGTACTAATTGTTTTGGTAATATTAGCTTCCAATCCAAAAGGTTGCAAATCATTTTTGATATCGGCCAACTCACTGCTCTTAATGCTCAGCGCCGAAATAATCGTAAAATTAGCCTGTAAGCGCGCCAAATGTTGTTGTACCTGATCGTACGAAAACAGATTTTTGCCACTCACCATGCGTTGCTGGCAGTGGGCAATAGCCTCATCGAGCATTCGCTTTACAAAACCAAGCGCCATGCCCGGAAACTGCAAACGACTTCGATGCAACAAATCGAGCAACATCATAACCCCGGTTGTTTTAGGTATCAGACGCTGATTTTTAGGTATTTTCAAATCAAGCAGATTCCGTCCATAAGGAATCTGATAAAGACCCAGGTTCTCAAATTTTTCGTCCACTACAATTTTCTGATCGTGTGCAGAATTATCGCACACAAACAAATCAACGTCGCGTTGCAAACTACCTGTCGGTGTTTGTTTTCGGGCAGTCAACACCCAAAAATCAGCCTGGCCGGTGAGTCCTGCCCAATGTTTGGTTCCCTTTAAAGCATAATGATCATCGTTCTCTGTATAAGCCGTCTGCATATTCAGCGCATCGCTACCAAATCCGGGCTCTGTAATCATGAGTCCACCCATATTCTGTTCTTTTACAAAACGGTCGAAAACATTCTTTTTTACATCATCATGTCCATACTTAATCACCGGCTGGAGGAAAAGAGCGCTGTTGATACCCATTGTGAGCGACAGCGCCAGTGATTCGTACGAAGCCGCAGAAAGCAACTGTAAATTTTCCTGGACATTTCCACCACGTCCTCCATATTCAACAGGAATAACAAGCGACATCGGCTGACATGACATGATTTTCTGAAGTACCTCAGGCTGCATTCCCCGTTGAATACTCATTAGGTTAATGTCGTTCTCGTCATGAAAAACTGTTTGTAAAATTGATTTAAACTTAGTCAGATAATCATTAAATGTACCAGCAGGTTTGTTGTTTGAATGTAATGATTCGGTTGGATCTAATTGCATTAAAAAATTGTATTAGTTATATTATTGATTTCATTTTTGTTTTAAAACTCAAAGTACAACAACACTTTTGAGCCGATTGTTTACCGGGAATGAAAGCTGAAAATCAATTCTTTGAATAATTTCGGCACAAGAAGCCCCGAAATGTGCAGTTTTTTCATTGTAGAGTTATAATAATGAGAAATTTAACTGTCAGGCAAGTCAGATGAATTTATTATTGATTTTCGGATCATTTTTTTTGACACCTCCAGCGCCCGGCATTGATTGCACCAAAAAAGTGAACACCGTGTTATCAAAAATTCAATTATTTTGCTTTACTTTGCAATACACCTAATAACACTATTAAATTAAACTATTAAAAATGATAAACAAAACCGATCAGAATATGGGACAGGCAATACTTGAAGCAGCTGAACGCTTGTTTTTAGAGAAAGGATATGCAGCCACTTCGACCACTCAAATTGCCAAAGTAGTAGGCTGCAATCAAGCCCTTGTGCATTATTACTTCAGAACCAAGGACAACCTGTTCAACACCATATTCGAAAGTAAATTCAGATTGTTCTTTCAAAACATATTCGATACAACTCAGCTTACGGGCATGAGTTTTCAACAAAAAATTCAACACATTGTCGAAGCGCATTTTGATTTGCTTTTGAAAAATCCTCAGTTGCCAATGCTCATTTTGAACGAGTTGTCCCGCCGACCCGAACAATTAAATACCTTACGCGAAAAGTTACACGCACTACCCGAGCAATTATTTGCAATCATGAATCAGGAGCTGGAAACAGAGATTGCTGCCGGACGCATAAAAAAACTTAGCTACACAGATATTGTGATAACAATTATTTCGCTGAATGTATCCGTGTTCACCATGCTACCCATTGCATCCGAACTGATTAAACTCAGCGATGAACAAAAAAATTTATTACTTGCCCATAGACGAGCTGAAAACGTAAACATTGTTTTAAGCTATATTCGTCCGTAGCCATCGAAATAAAGACAAGGGAAGTTATATAAAATTGATTATTTTTAAAAAATTCATGCTCTTAATGTGTTAAACAAAAAATAATTAATTACCTTTGCCAATCGACAAATTCAATTTTGCGTGAAAATTCTGAACAAAAAGCAAGTGGAGCAATAAAAGAAAGGTTGAAGAAAGCAGTAAAAGCCACAATAACCACCTCATTTTCATTGAAATATAAATTCCGATATAAAGTTATTTTTATATTATTACAATTAAAAGCCCAATCGCATGGAAAACAAGAAGACACACGAAGAACTAAACACATTAGTGATTATTTCGAAAGACAGAGAAAGAACCAATCTCCTGAAAAAATACGAACAAAAGACGATTGCCTATCTTGTCGAGAGGATTCCGGAGTTTATAAGTTCGGACATGCTTACAGGGATCGGACTTTTTGGTAACGTAATTATATTCACAGCCTTTGTTTTGGCTCATTTTTTGCAGCCCTATTATCTGTTGATAGGTGTTTTCGGCTTTATGGTAAGCTGGTTTGGCGATTCGCTGGATGGGAGAATAGCTTATTACCGGAACAAACAACGGAAATGGTACGGCTTTGCACTCGACCTCACTACCGACTGGATAGGAATTGTACTTGTTGGTATAGGCTTTGTTATCTACGCTCATAATATCTGGGAATTTTTCGGAATCGGATTTGTAGTACTATATGGCTGGGAGATGCTTACCACTTTGCTACGTTACAAAATTACCGATCAGTACTCGATAGACTCTGGTAAACTCGGCCCTACCGAAGTACGTATCGTGATATCGCTTATCTTAATTCTTGAAGTATTTGTAGTAGGTTCGATCCATTATTCGGCAGTTCTTGCCTGTATTGTTCTGTTTATTTCGAACATAGTGGACTCCATAAAATTATTAAAATTAGCCAATGACCGGGACAGAAGAGAAAAAGAAAGCGCTAAAAACGCATAAAATACTCAACAGAGTCTTTACATTTGCCAAAGCACAGGTATCGGCATTTATAGGCGGATTAAGTGATTACGCCATAATGGTATTTGTAACAGAAGTCTTCCATGTACATTATACAATATCTATTGCAATTGGCGGAATTATCGGAGCCATTATCAATTTCAGTTTGAATAAAGCCTGGACATTTCGCAACAAAAGCCAACCTTACAAAAGCTCAATACACAAGCAATTGCTTAAATTTGTTTTGGTTGTGCTGAACAGCATATTATTGAAATCGAGCGGAACTTTCCTGATTACAAACTTCATACGCATCGACTACAAAATAAGCCGTATCATTGTGGATTTAATGGTTTCGCTACTTTTCAATTACACACTTCAGAAACACTGGGTTTTCAACAAGGTGAAGATTCAAAAATTAGAGGATTAAGATATCAAAAAAAAAAAGATTGAATTCAACGTGATTCAATCTTTTTTTTTGGTAAAATTACGGGCAACTTATCTGACAATTATAACAGGTCGATGAATGCTTGTGTTTTTCAGGTTAATTTTCAACAGGTAGGTACCTGCACCAATATCGCTCACGTTCAATTCCTTCGAATTTACTGTTTTCAGGAAAGCGCCATTCAAAGTATACAACTGCAGAACAGGAGTTTCGGCATCCAATCCTGACACATGTATAATGTCGGAAACAGGATTCGGATATACTTTGAGTGCTGAATACACCGGATCGTCAACCGACGAAAGCGGCGCGCTGTAGAGCAACATATTGTCGATAAAGATTTCCGACTGAGCTGCGAACAACCAATCATTTTTACGAACAATCCTGATTCCAGTCAGCTGATAGTCGGTACCTGCTGTCAGCGCATTCAGTTTTGCTTCGTGGAATTCCCAACCAAAGAAATTCAGATCGCACAAATGAACGTATTTAAGCTCGTCGCCGGCAGTAAACTGAAGCTGAACTTCGGCACCACTCAAATCGCCGTACAGATGTAATCCTATCACTTTATCGCTGGTCACAGTTACAGGCGCATTAGCCTTAAAAGTAGCATAAGAAGCAACTGAGCTTAAAGGAGCTGTGAGTTTGTTAGAGTAGCTTCCGAAGAGTTTTGTTGTTGAGGTAGCTGCTGTTGCAGCACCTGCCCCACTACTTTGCGTGGCATCGTAAACATAATTCAATGCCTCGAAAGTATTCACAACAGGCTCATTGGTTATCATTGCATTGACTGCTTTGAACTTAATCTCTACAGGTTCAACAACCTTCATCCCAATCTCATCAGCCAAATCGCCATTCACAACAAGTGTATATTCTTTTCCTGCAACCAAATTGGCCGATAGACTAAAATAAATTGAACCATAAGGCGCCATTATCGAATTATTCACAAACGAACGACTATTTTTACCAAGGACAGTTCCATTTTCGTCCAACACATTTACTTTTGTCTGCAAATTAGTAGTGTTGAGTTTTCTGTCGAAAATCAGACGGAACGAAGGCGTTTGATAATGAACTCCATTATTAGCGCTGTACGGATTACTTGTAATGAGCGACAAACGGTTGCGGTTTTTTGTCATAAACCGGAAGCTGAAATCTTCAGTCATGCTCAAATTATCGGGGTGAGAAGCCGATTTAGCCAATTTCACAGTATATACTGTAGATTTGTCAAGCGGCTTATCCGGTGTAAAACGCAAACGGTACTGCGAATCCTCATAGGTGATTTTACCATCTACATGAGGTGTTATAGAAAATGCAGCCGAAGTACTCACCACATCCATATCCCAGTTGAAATTCAGAATAATATCGGTAGAAGCATCCACGCTATCGGTGAGTTGCACCTGCGGTGAGTAAGAAACCACCTGTGGAGCAGTATTACGTACCCTGTTAAGACCGAAATTCATATAAGCAACATTATTGGCAGTAACCGTAATTTCGGCAGTTTGCGAATAATATTTATCTAACTCTGCTTTGACATGGTAAACGCCCGGAGCAAGATTTTTAAATACAAAAACACCATTCTGAAGCTGATCCACAGTATAAGTCTCACCCGTTTCGATCAACGTGAGCTTAGCACCATTCAGCGGCAGCAGTCTGTCATTTCCTGCAAATTTATTGTACGAAGTCTCTAATGACAATCTACTGTCTCTTACCTGACCAGCGATATTACCTGTAGGTATTTGACCTGCATTATAATAAGTACAAAAAGTTTTATAGAAATTCCAGGCTTCGAGCCATTTATATTCCATATTCATCAACCTGTAAGCTTCAGGTATATAATCGTGCATCATCCCTTCGGAAATAACACCCGGAACATACAGTCCGCGCATCACACCATATCCATCGCTCCAACCCATTGCCGTACGGGCAAATGTTTTTTCGCCACGCACAGAGTAGGTCGACGACCAGGTGGTGATTTGATTGGCATAAAGATTTTTAGCAATCTCGGTGCTTATGGCCCTGCTGTTGTCCGAAAGCAATTTATGAGCAGGATTATTTGGATCAAAAGTGTTGTAAACGGTGTTATCGTTGAGGTCTACTCCGGCATGCAACATCAACACGTGATTAGCAACCCCGTTTCCGGCATTACTGTGGATCGACAACAGAAAATCAACATTGGCCTGATTTCCCATGGCAACGATTTGCGACAAAGGCAAATCATCGGCTGTCGTGTTGGTGACACGTGTCATGATTACTGTTGCGCCAGCCGCTTCGAGCATTTCGCGCAGTTGCAGACCTTTGTCAAGGTTCGACTGCGACTCCCAAAAGCCATTCGGGTCTCCGGAAGTGTAGGGTGCAATTACCACGTTGCGGTCATCGCTGTCGTAACCGCCATGTCCGGGATTTACACATATTTTTATCCCTGTCAGGTTTTGAGCATTCAGCCCGAAACTGAGCAGAAAGGACAATAGTATCGTTATTTTGTATTTCATATTCAACAGACTATTTAATTTGAATTGCTGCAATTTTAATTTTTCCATCCAAAGTATTGTAAGCTATTTTAGCTGCGCTTGCTGCTGTAGTAGGATACATTGCAATTTCGTCGGTAGCACTGATTTCCTTTTTTGCTTTTCCATCGAGCGACATCATGATGATTTTTGACGCAGTAACCACATGTCCATCATCTTTGTCCTGCATACCCACAACGAATTTATCGTCGTACCAAACAGGCGCATTGAGATAGCCAAGCGATGCAGTGATTTTCCCATTCAGGTCGCAGACAAAAGTGCCTTTACCCGCTGCAGTAAAAAGAATTTTTTGAGCATCGGGCGATAATGAAACCCAGAGGTATCTGCTTTCGGTTTCGTTCAATGGATTCAATTGTTGAAATTTTTCGCCTTTATACAGATATATCTTAAGATCATGTGTAGTGACATATACAGGCAAAGCCTCCTTGCTTTTTCCAAATGTAGATTTCAAAAGGTTTCTATCGGCAGTCACCACAAAGCCATTTTTAAAATTCCGGGCTTGTTTCAAATTACGCTGCGGACTGAGCATGAGCGTTTTTTTGTTATTTGCGATGTCGAAACATTCGATCGCGTCCTTGCGGAGACGGTTATCGTAAGAGGTCTTGCGATAGAAGATTTTTGACTCGCTTACATCGAAGATTGGTTCGTATCCTGCACCCGGCTCATCAGAGATATTCTCAACTGATTTGGCGGACAAGTCGTACATCGACAGACCAATATAACTATCGGACGAAAACAACAACTTGTCTCCTTTGAGGTTAAATACCGGATAAAATGCATTTTTTCCGGTTGCCACTTCACTTCGATTTGTAACAGTAATAGTTTGTGCCATCAATGACCCAGTCATTAACACAAACAGGAATAAACTTATTTTAATTGTTCTCATAATATATTTGATTTACAATTTAATTCTTTATTATTTTTACACTACTCCGGGAATTATTAACATCAAGCTGTAACATATAAACTCCCTTGCCAAGCGCATGAACAGGAATTTTATATTCGGAATTAGTAATCATTATTATAATTAAATATCCAACTTAACACTAGATATATTTTACTTTACCACTATTTTTACAGACTCAGTTGTATCATTCTGCGATACTTTTAAAAGATAGCTACCACTTTTCAGATCACCAATGGAGAATGAAATTTCTTCCTGCTGGTTGTTATTATATTGTTTCGATAGCAGTTGCTGACCCATCATAGAAAACACCTCTACCTTTACCTGCTGAGCGTGACTGTCGCCTAATTTAATATTCAGTATTCCATTCACCACCGGATTTGGATAGACATTTATTGGCGACATAAACACAGAAGGAGTACCCGATATCTGAACATTTTTATAACTAAGAACAATCTCTTTCAGAGCAAGGGTATACGCCTGATTAGCAGTTTGTGATCCAAGGTAAAAGTTCACATTATTGAACCAGATCGGATACACAGAAATATCAGCAGTATTGAATAAGCTGCTTGTTGGTATTGTTATTTGAGTATCTGCATTTTTTGTTAATCCTGTGAATTCTTTGGTTGTGATCTGAGTGACATTGTTGGCCCTTAATGACACAATGGCTCTTGACACATTCATATCTCCGATATTCATTACCAGCTTAATTGTATCAGGCAAACCGTACATTGCGAAATTTTTCGACAACTTAATGTAAGGTGCACGTGCTGACTTATATACATAGTTAACGGCAGCACCGTGGGTCCAGCTAACAGGAAGATTTGCAGTATTCAGTACAGCATTGAGCTCACTCGAAGCCTGCAACTCCCAATTTTCAACTTTCATATCGTCGCCTATCATTGTAGCTGCCGGTGGAAGTTGAACTTTTACCTTAATCGAATCTTTAAAATCGCCTAAAGTACCATACACCCAAGTAGAACCATTTTTAAAACCTTTCAGAACACCATTCTGAACAGCACATACCGACGGATCAACAGCCGTCCAGTTCAATGCAGCCGGTAGCACTTCCATTGTATTAATTCCGATGACACTTTGTATCTGCACCGAGTAATCTGTACGATTGTCAAGAAGTACCGAATCAAGTTTGAATGCAATTTCGGCTGACGAAATCAATTCCACCTGAAACTGAGTCTGAATACTATTATAGGTTGCAATTACCGTTCCGCCATTGGTGCCCGAAGCAACAAACCGACCATCGGCAGCAATTTCGCCCACTTCAGGAGCACAACTCAAGGTTACACCTACCAGGTCTTTATTAATTAAAACACCATATTGGTTATATGCTAAAAATTTAGGTTTGAAAACACCGAATTTTGGCAATTGAATTTTTCGGGTATATGATTTTATTTCGCTGATTGTATTATCAGTCGGTGCCGACGACACAGCAAATATTCCATTCGAAACGGCACGTTCAGAACCATCACTTGGCGTATTTACCTGGTTAAATTCTTTGATGTACATGCTGCTTGAGCCTCCACCATCCATATTAAAGGCTGTATAAGCTCCGGCACTTTTCATAAGTTCGGCCAATTGTTTTGTAGTAACTCCGGCTGACGCACCACGGCCGTCAACAACACAATAGATCACAGTTTTCCGGTCTTCGCTATAACCAATAGCAGTACGTGGATGAAGTTCGGCCCAAACCTCTGCAGTTTCCACCACACCATCTTTAAGCATTGGATTTCTGTTATCACCACCTATCACTTCGGTGTACGAGCCGTTCTGCCCATCGAGTGTAAGGTTTAAATTAATTTCAATTTCATCGCCAATATTAAGCGTATTCAAATTTGTAGCAGCAGTTCCGTGCCCCGATAACACAGCAAATCCTTTAGGGATAGCCATGTTGCCTACATTCATTTCTTTATTTACAACTTTCATTCTGATGGCTTTGTTGGCGCCCCAGCTTTGACCTTCGACAAGTTGCAACAATACTTCAGTTCCAAAAGCATTGGTACGGGTCCTTTTACCATTGTGCTGATTAAAGAGCACCAGTCTGTTATCGTTACGTAAATGATTGACGCTGTTGATCGTCCAAACCGAAGATCCAAATTTCACATTTCCTGAATAGGTCATCACTCCTATAGTTGGCGTTTTATTTTCATCAAAAGCAATAATTTTTCTGTCGGCAGCGGGGATTTTGGCAATCTCACTTTCGACCATACAGCCTGCAATCGGATAACCTACATAACCTGTAGTAGCATAGAAATCGCCATTGGTACCGGCAAAATATACCGCACCTTCTTTGCTCTTGCGTTTAGCCATTGCCGAAGGTTGTTCGCCGGTATAAATAGAATCGCGTCCGAGTACAGCTTTGAAGGAGATATTGGGATGAGAAGCATCCACTTTTAGAAAAAACACATCGAGCCGTGTAGAACTCTTTAACCTTAGAGCAGTATATTCACTACCAGGACCAACTTTAAAGTTGGATAAAGTATCGACTGTGTATGTTTTACCATCAATTTGTATTGATTGAGCAAACACAACCAATGACAAGAATAGCATGAAAATAAGTAATTGTATTTTTTTCATATTGACCGATGTTTAAATAAGGAATAAAGCCACCCATCTCCGGGGATGAGAAGCAGGAGGAGAAAAGAAAAGGGAAGGAAAAGAGAAACAGGAAGGTGATGAAAAACCCATCACCTTCCTGTAATTATTTAGTTGATAGAAACTTTCTGAATCTTTTTAGCTCCTGTATTATCAACTACAGTTACAATGTAAACACCTTTAGTTGCAGGTGCGTTCACTGCTGAAGCATTAGAAACTTTCGACATTTTCTGACCTGTCAAGCTGATTACTTCTATACTTGCCACCTGTTCTGATGTTTTAATCACATTGCCTTCAACTGTAATATTAACCTTTGATGCATCTGGGTTATGAACAGCCGATGGAGCCAATGAGAATTTGTAATAGGCCAAACCATTGTTACAACCATACACAAAAATATTTGCAACATCACCAATCACTTCGATACGTGGCAAAGCTGTACGAACTCCGTTTTGCTGCGTACCCATACCAGCTGCAGGAAAAACAGTCAATGGTTTAATAGGATTAGCACCTGTAAGGTCTAATTCAGCAATCGCCCATGAAGAAGCAGGACTACCGGTTGTGTTACGATAAGAAAATACCATAAAGCTTTTTCCTCCTAACATAAATTCATCAACACCGTTATTACCAGCTGTTGCATTTTTAATGAAATCGCTTGTACCGATGCTTTTAAATCCATCTACGTAGTTACCGTCAATATCGTAAAGGGTAGCAAAGGAAGCTTGTCCATCAAGATAAAAAAGATTTTCATCCAAAGGTGTTACCCTTGAGCCTGTATCATTTCCTGTTGCAGCAGCAGGGAAATATTCCTTAATAATAATCTGATCAAAATAATCAGTAGCTACGCCGTTTACAACATCCCATTTAAGCACAGTATTACCAACACCAGCCACTGTTCCACCTACTGAAGACATAATATAACCATTGCCATTCATATCACCATGGGTTCCAAAGTAGTCGAGACGTAAAGTTGCTGGAGCAGCCTCACCTTCAAATGGCTCTTTATAATTCAAAATTTGTTTTACATTGGTAACAGTTCCCGCACTAAAATCGATATCGATCATATAAATCTGATAAGGCGATGTATAAATATTTGGAGTGTAATTCGCAATCAGAATATTTCCTGCATCATCAATCTGAATATCGTTAGCTGGTAAACCTGTTTGGGTACGTACCCCATCAGTACCTTTAATGGTAAACATTGTATCAGGTAATGCGACTTCTTTAAGCAAGTTGCCGGTAGCACCATCGTACACCAATACCTGACAAAGCGTAAATGCAGGTGCCGTTTGAGGAATACGTTTTGTGATCAGAATTTTACCATCCTTCACTGCCATACCACGTGACATATCTGTAGCACTATAACCACCACTTGTAGGGAATCCTCCTGCATTACGCGATTGAATCCATACGTTTTCGAATTTATAACCAGCACCTAAATCGTAGGTAGCAGGGTCAACAATTAAACTTGTTGCATTGAGAGCAACCGTTGCAAATAAACATGCAACTCCGAGTAATAATTTTCTCATGACTGTAATAATTTTAAATTAATAGTTTTTTTTATATCAAGCCGAAAATCGACCTGTATGATTTAAATAATATTTCAATAATCAATGAATGAACTTTAAAACAAGTTGACCATTCAGGGTTTTCAAATGCACAAGATAAACGCCTTTAGGAAGTCCTGATGTAAAGACACGAATATCATTGTCACCCGGAACTATCGACTTATTTGTGCAAATGCGTTGCAACTCCATTCCATTTACAGACATCACCGAGGCAGTCATCGCTGTTGTAATAGTGGAGTTGAGCTGTATTGAGAGTTCATTTTCATTTATTCTCAACAGTTTACAACGCATATTATCTTCAAGAATCTGATCAACTGCTGTGTTACCAGCAATTAAAGTTACTTTACGGGTTTCCGACCACGCAGTTGTTAAACCCTCAGAGTATTTAGCATTTACTCTTATGTAGTAGTCACCTGCACTCAAGTCGGTAAATTCTGTTTCCGAAACATAAGCTCCAACCGTACTGATTTTTACATTTCGGGCAGGAAATGTGGATACTGGCGATAATTCTACTCTGTATCCCGAAGCTACATCTTCGGTCCAGTTCACTTTTATCTTATTTCCTGTCAATGTGCTATTTGCCATAGGCGAAAGGATCACAGGAACCGCAGGTATTGCCTCTTTGGTTTTAAAGCTAACAACTTCCGACCTCAACAAAATACCATTCACAGTTATACGGATATAGTAAGAGGTTAACCCTGTAAGGGTCTTTGCAGGAATAGTAAAACTGCTTTTTCCGTTCACTGTAGTACTATAAATAACAGAGCCTGATCCAAACAAATTTGTTGTTGCCACCTCAACAAAATAAGAGCTGGAAGCACCCAAATCAGTCCAGGTGATTGTTGGGGTTAGGGAAATATTTGTGACACCAGTCAGCGGTTGGATTATTTTAAAATCCTGCGCAGTAACGGTTCTCACTTCAGATATTCCATCCTGTGCGTTAGCTTTTCGTGTCCTTACTCTCCAATAATAGGTTCTTCCTACTTCTAAAACATCTAAGTTTGTAGTAGAAAATGTATTGCCTGTTAATTCGCGCGAACATATAAGTTGAGTAAAAGCATTATCTTTTGCTATTTCGAGATAGTACAATTCTACCGAACCATCGGCAGTCCACGAGAATTCGAATGGTTTAATTAAATTTGCTCCATTAGCAGGAGCTGTGAGCGCAACCACAGCAGGAGTAGCTTCCTGTCGACCCATTACGCGAGGAGCAGACTCGTTTCCGTAACGATCCAGTACAGCAACAGCAAAAGTGTGCGTACTTGCTGATACATTTTTAGGCAATGTATAGCTTGTACTATATGATACACCCGACAAGTATTGAGCATTCGTAAAATTACCTACAGCACCCGCTTTATCGTTCGGTATTGTATACACCGCATAACGAACATTCGAAAATGCACTAGTCCAGCTAAGAACATTTCCTGTGACCGCAATATTGCTAACCATTCCATAATTTGTTCTTTGTTTCCAGTCAATAGCAGGAAGAAGAGACTTGGATGAATAGAAAAACTTCTTCAGGTAGTTTATGAATCCTTTTGTCAGATAAAGTTGTTTTGTTGAGAAAAAGATACTTCCCGGTGCTCCATTTTCATCCGCTGTTCGGTTAATCGTAATTTGTTTCCCAATTTCTTCCTGAGTAAAATTGCTTGCACTGGCACGCATGATATTCGATCCAATTAATCGTCCTTCTATGCTCGTCATTGCATTGATGTTTACAGCTTCACCTTGTGGCGAAACAAAGCCCGATACCCCGGCAGCTCTGGCCTGAGGTGCGTAATTCGATGTTGCCAAGCCTGCGAGATCCTGACTCGAATAGAAATGTTTACCAAACCTATTCGAGAGTGCCGACCACCAGGGGCTTAATGTTCCGTAATCCTGTGGACCACCTGTGGCCCAATACAATTGAGGAGAAATATAATCAACCGAGCCTTCGTTTAACCATGCCACCGGATCGCAATAAATACTTGCATACATATCGCTACCCGAGATTCCGCTTGGAAGTTCTATGCCTTGCTTGGCGGCCACAGTCTGGTTTGTTGTCCAAATACCAAAAGGTGAAACTCCAAAACGCACATAAGGCTTAATCTGTTGGATAGTATCGTAAACAGCTTTCACCATTTTATTCACATTCGAACGGCGCCAATCACCTAAATCCATGTTGGCAGGTTTATACAGTGCCTGCGTATTAGCATCGAGCGAAGCAGGCGTACCACCATAAGCATAAAAGTAATCGTCGAACAAAATACCGTCAACATCATAGTTGTTCACAATTTCAGCTACAATGCTCTGAATACGTTTCACAACTCCGGGATGACCAGGATCCAGAATACTGCTACCCGAAGCATAGGTCAATACCCAGTCAGGATTTGTTGCACGATAATCACCGGGCTTTCCGCTCCATTGGTTCAATGCTGTTTCGAACCTGTACGGATTTAGCCATGCATGTACTTCAATACCTCTTTTGTGACCTTCCTGAATGACAAATGCCAAAGGATCGTAACCCGGATTCATACCACGGGTAGCAACAAGATCCGTCGACCATGGTTCGTACGAAGACTGATACATTGCATCACATCTTGAACGAACCTGGAAACAAACGGCATTCATATTGGCAGAAGCCAACGAATCTAAGATACGTATCATCATATTTTTCTGCGAATTAATTTCTATCGCACTCCCTGTTGTACTTACTACATTGCCCGGCCAATCAATTTGCCAAACTGTAGCAAGCCATGTTGCTCTCATCTCTCGCTTAGGTGTTTGAGCTGAAATAGACAAGACAAAAAGAGAGAAGAAAAATACTAAATATATACGTTTCATATTATTATTTTAGATATAGAAATACACATTATTGACGATTGTTTAGAAACAATCAGCAAACATGAACAATGATTTTATTAAAACAATTTAGATTTTGTATTATTGATAGTTACACCATAAATCTCAACATTATCCACCACACTTTCTACTTTATTTGTAGTAGGATTATAGCGTTTAAGACCTGATTTCATTTTAGCAGCATCACCTGTTCTGTATCCGAAGTAAACAGCTCCATCCTCTGGATCTAAAACCATCTGACTTACTGACACATATTCACCTGAGCTACCTTCTGTATCGGGTACCAGTTCAGCAATTTTACGACCTGCAACATTCAGATTACTGAATTCTTTAATACTGGCCATTTCAGACAGCGGCACTTTGTAGAACCCAGCTACTGCAGCATCGTAAATAGTGAAATAGACAAAACCTCTTGTTTGATCAACTACAAACGATTTGGCAAACATACCCGGTAACACCATACCCGAAGCAGGCTGTGGTAAACCTCCGGCTGTAGGGGTTTTCAAAATATCACTGTCTTTAAATCTGAAAATTCCAGCACCAGCAAAAGTTTTAGACCACCACCATGTATCTCCAACTTTCATAAAGTTCGAATTCATTGCACCATATACATAACCATTTCCGTAATAACCCAGCGTAGCATTTTGCACCCAATAAGGAAAGGTTTTTCTGTCGCCCGGTTCTTTTCCTCCATCCATCGACACATTACGAGTATCAAGACTTATTGTACTAATACCGGTGTTTCTGTCCGAAAAGTAAAGTGTACGTGTTGCTGCATCAATATATCCGAAGTATGGATCGTTAAATGCATAACCACCGTTATTCGTCAACATAGTTTCTACTTTCTTACCATCTTTAGAAATTACTGAAATACTTCCGTCTCCAAGGTTCATGTCCACATCGTTTACGTAATAGTACTGTTTACCTGCATCTAAAACATATAACGAAGAATCGTTGAACAAGATATTAAAAGAATGTTGGCCAGACTTAACGCCAAGGTCATAAGGTAAAATTGTTATGTCAGCAGGCGCATCCTTCACTAATTTAACAGCCATAATATTACCGCCTTTCACAGCATAGTAAAGTGTTTTGGCTGGTTGATTATAGGCAACCTGAACATTCACAACACCTTCCTGAAGGAAACGTCCACCCAGTTTTGTTTGTAATCTTACTTTCTGAGATCCCACGTTAAGGAATTTAATCTTGCCGGGATTAGCCTGAGAACTGAACTGAACCATCTCACCAGCTTCATTTACAGTTCCAAGTGGGAAAATCCATGTATATTCAACCTCTAAGTTCTGTGGATTTGGCAACTCAACATTTAGTTCAACAGCTGTAGTTTTAACCTCACAAATTCCGTTGGGTATGTCGCCGATTGTAATTGTAGGAAAAATATCACTGATCAGGATACGTTTAGTTGTTGTACCTTCGCCTTCTACAGTTAACTTCACATCATAAGTTCCGGCAGTCTGATAGGTGTGTTTAGGATTGGCTTCTACACTTACAGGAGAGCCATCACCAAAGTCCCAGCTTACATTTCCTACTGCTTCGGAAACGTTAGTAAACTGAATAGGTGATCCTACTAAATAATCAATTCCGTAGTCGCCGACAACTTCGTATTTAAATGAGACTTTGTCGCTTGGAAAGTCCTCAATTAAAGGTTCGTTGACAATACAACCAGCAAAAGTGAATATCATCAACAGCCCTATTGGCAGTAAAGATTTTATTTTTTTCATACATTAATTTTTTTAGCGTAATTCAATAGTCTTTTTGTCTGAAACACCTACTACTTGTTTATTATCAACAGCTTTAATCCTGGCATCCAAAGAATAGCTTTTACGATATTCAATTTTGTATAATTGAGCACTTGAATCGAAAATTATGTCTTTAAATTCAATTGCATTATATTTCGAGCGAATCAAATCCTGTGCAGTTTGTTTGATTGCATAATCCCAACCTCCTGTGTTATCATTAAAGGTAGAATCAGTACAAGCTCTAAACTCAACATCAGTCATCACCTGCAGACTGATAAACATCTTGCGGTAATCGGCTACTTTCATTTGTTTCAGCATACTATCTTTGAACTGAGTTGCAAAGTTTGCAGGAAATAGAGTGGCGAATTTCTGATTATCAAAATCTTTCACCTCATTCCACTCAACTGTGCGTAATGTTTTACTTGTAACAAAAGCCGAGTCAAGGACAAAAGCCTTTCTTGTTGCATCCCAAAGATTTGTTTGATGATTAAAACTTTCAATTTTTTGAAATTCGCGTGACAAATTCACTTTTTCACTTGTCATTGCAAATTTAAATGTGCTAAGCAAAGGGCAAGTCACTGAAGTCTGCACTTTTTCATTCACATTATACCAAACTTCGAGATGATCGACATTCACATCTTTGTCCACCACATAATACTGCGCCAAAAAAGCAACAGGATCGCCGGCAGCAACACTTGTGGATGGTAATTCCCAGTAAATATGAGGGGCCTGATAACCCACTCTTACTATATTGTCAACCTGGTCGTTTATTTCGCAAGAACTAAAAGCCAGACCAAACGACAACAAAAACAATGATACTATTTTATTGATTTTCATATATATTCAATATTATTTCTGTTACAGGATAAATTATTTGTGAGCACCATCGTACACAGCCCAAATCATTGGTTTTTTCAACCAGTCTGAATTTCTGTAAGCTCCGAGTCGTTCAAGTTCAGAGCGATTATATTTTTCTTCTGTTTCGGGGTCATAATTCAACCTCTGAATCCAATGCTCTTCAGCAACAGCCTGAGGTGTTACCCAATAAGGTTCGTACAAATTAAATGGTCGTTTTAAATTCGGATAAATAACTGTTCCATCATACATTTTACCATTTTTAGAGTTACTGTACTGATAGCGACGCATATCATTCCATTGTTCTGGCTGCAAATACATTGCAACATATTTCTGACGCATAATGTGTCCGATTGTGAATTTGTCAACAGTAGGGAAGTATTTAGCTCCTAAATTCACACTCAACTCCTGATATCTTCTTTCGGTTGCACTTGCATTTTTTGCAACATACACACCTTTATAGATAGCGATATTATCAGATGTTGCTCCGTGGCGTTCTAAACTTTTGTCAACAGCAGCTTTCATTACATCCAACGCTTCCTGTTTGTTACCTTTCCAATAAAGTGCTTCAGCTTTCATCAGAAGTAACTCTTCGGTCAACATAAGCGACACATAACCGGTATTTTGAGTAAAAATATTAGTAGGAGCATATAAATCAGGATAATTTGTTTCTTTGTACGACACATCCATACCAATATTATTCTTCAAATAACGATATTTGGTTCCCGTATCGTTTCCTGTTGTAGGACCGGCACGTTTTGCCATATATCTTGTCAATCGGGGATCTTCTGCATCGCCGGCTTTCAATCCCTGCGAAGTAGCATAAAGCCCCATCATATCCACCAAAAAGAATTCAGAAGGAATGGCTTTATCAAGATCATTGGCTCGGCTTTCCCATGAATTAATAACAGGTTTGGCTGAACCCCATGGATTATTTTTTTCACCTGAACCTCCACTGTAAACATAATTAGGCTCTACCCAATCAGCAGTAAGGGCTTTGTCAACAGCAGCAATAATTGCATCACAACTAGCCGGGGTATTGTCCCAGTTTGGTAGTTTTCTCAAAAGAATTCTTGCTTTAATGGCTTGTGTAAAGAGTTTCCAGTGAGTTAAATTACCTGCATAAATTCTATCTTCGGTAGCAGTAAGTCTTTTGTTAGTCGAAGCTTCAGTCCACTCTTTGTTTTCGTACAATGCCAACAAATCATCAGCTTCTTTTATCATCCAATCGTAAACCTGCTCTTGCGTGTCATACAACGGTGCAATAGAAGTGTAAGCTTTCGAAAGAGGCATATCTCCGAAAAGATCTGTAGTAAACAATGTAGACATCAATCGGATAGAACGACCTATAAGAATAAAGTTATAAGACTTTTCCTTTTCGGCGAGTTTTATCATTTCGTTTATATTTACACCTAAATCATAATAGTGACGTCTCCATTGAGGATGTCTGTTCATCGACAGGAATTCCCAACCACTGCGATAGGCAGTGGATCCGGTTTGACTTCTTCCGGCAGTGGTAAGCGCCTGTGATAAATAGGTTCCATATTCTGCATGGTCATAGTTTAACTGAGCAGCGTAAAATACGATAACCGGCAATTCTTTTTCGGGTGTTACAGTAACAGCCTTATCAGGATTAGTATTTACATCCAAAAACTCATCACACCCATAAAATGTGAGCATTAAAAATGCAATGATTATTATACTAAGTTTATTCATTTTTAATTACCGTATTAAAAGGTTATATTAACATTAAAATTAAAGCTTCTTGTGTTTGGCACCGAGAAATTATCGATACCAGCTCCACCCGAACCACCCGAAGTAGGGCTAACATTGATCTGAGGATCAGATCCTGAGTATTTTGTCAACAAAAAGAGATTTCTACCTGTGAAAGTGAGTTTTAAATCTTTAATTACAGATGACTTAGCAATATATGGCGTAAAATCATATCCTAAAGTAACATAACTCAAACGAATGTATGAACCATCTTCAATAAAGTTAGAACTTACTGAAGTGAAATAATTATTCATTGTCTGTTGATCAAAAATTACAGGTTTTGTATTTGGCAAATAGCTACCATCGTCCTGAAGGACTACACCATCAAATACTACTTCTCTGTTTCTGTAAGTTTCTAATCTTTTGTTCATTCCGCTTGAGAACAACGAACGTGAGGTTAAATTCACAACATCTCCGCCTTTTCGGCTATCAACGAGGAACGAAAGCGTGAGTTGTTTATAGCTCATTGTCGACGAAAGTCCTAACAGAAAGTCAGGCTCTCTGTTTCCAATCAGGTTGCCTTTAGCAGGGCTAATTACCGGCAAACCTTCCTTGGTTACTAAAATCTTACCGTCCTCTGTTCTTGTATAATCCTTACCTGTAATGGCTGTAGTTGACCCATGTAAATAGGCAGTTGGGAAAATATCGCCATACTGAGTACCTTGAATTTCGGTGAGCTGATCTGGTAAAGAAACCACTTTTCCACGATTCAATCCGAAGTTTAAGTTGGCATTCCACTTAAAGGAATTTGATTTTATAATCTGCTGATCGAGCGTAAACTCAACACCATGATTTTTTACTGATCCTTCATTTCGTGTTTCCAGGATATTTCCAGCAGCTGGCGACACACGTACAGTTACAATCTGATCGTCCACCATTGTTGAGTAGTAAGCCACATCAAGTTTTGTCTTGTCTTTGAAGAATCGAAGGTCAGCTCCAATTTCCCATGAAGTTGTCATTTCCGGTTTCAGGTTTTTTGCAACACTCGCCGTTGGATCGGCAGCATATCCGCCATCAGGAAAAGTTTGAAATTGCTTAAACTTACGATCGAACAAATAAGCTGCTGCATCTTTACCTACTTTAGCCCAGTTTCCACGAATTTTTCCATAGTTGAAAAAATCTGTTGAAAGATGGAACAACTCTGTAAAAATTGCTCCGGCAGTAACTGAAGGATAAAAATAAGAATTATGATCAGGGTCCAAAGTAGATGAGTGATCATTACGGCCTGTAACACTTAAATGTGCAATTCCGTTATAGTCAAATCTGGCTTCGCCATAATATCCATAGTTTCTTTTTTGCGTGCGATACACACTAATGTCCGAACCCGGAATAATTTCCGCTACATTCTGAATGCTATAAAATCCACCAGGTATAATGAAATCGCGCCCGCCTATTGCCGACGAAAGTCCATTGTTACTTTTCAAATCAGCACCAGCCAGGAAATTCAACCCAAAATCATTTCCCAAATCAATTTTATAAGTAGCCATCACCTGAGCCATAAACATTTGGCTTCTGCTTTGCGTAGTTGAGAAAGTTCCAAAATAATCAAGATGAACAGATGGGAGAGCTTCCTTTGTGAAATCAGACTTTGCAAAACGTGGTGTTGTATACGATATTGTAGCTGTATTTGTTTGGTCATAATTCAACTTCCCTGTAATTTCAAAATTTTTGAATGCTTTCCAAAGAAGCGAACCTTGTACAATATTACGTGTAGATTGAGTTTGTCCATAATCCTCATAACGGGACCAATAAGGATTCAGCGGAGAATCCTGCTTGTTATCAGCAAGATAACGCCATCTTATCGAACCATCCGGATTCTTATAATTGCTCATATCATCATTAATAGGCCAGTTATAGATGGACGACATTGCATTTCCAAATCCTCTTGATTTATTATTTACGATATTAGACATTAAATTAAGACTCAGATTTTTGGAGAAATTATAGCTTCCTTTGAGCATAACACTAATTTTATTCAAATAGTCATCAGGGACAACACCCTTTGTATCAGAATAACTTGCCGATCCATATGCATTGAAGTTTTTCGAACCTCCCGAAGCTGAGACATCGTATTTCTGGTAAATCCCTGTAGATAAAAAGCCGGAAACATTATCATAAATCTGTTCTCCGTTCTGAATCAGCGGACCCCAACCACCACCGGTTTGTTCTTTGTAAAATCCGGCAGCTCCGGGACCATAAAGGTTCTGAATTTCAGGGATACGAACTGCATTATCAACTTGTAAGCTCGCATTTAGATTCACCTTAATTGAACCTTCTTTACCACTTTTGGTTGTAATCATAATTACACCATTAGCAGCTTCCTGACCGTACAATGCCGAAGCTGCAGCACCTTTAAGTACTGTCATGTTCTCGATATCGTTAGGATTAATGTCGGCCGCTTTGTTTGCACCTCCCGACACCTGCATTCCATCTACAATAAATAAAGGTTCATTGTTCTGCGATGGATTGATAGATGAAATACTACGGATAATGATTTGCGAACCTGCATTAGCCGAACCTCCGGAATTGGTTACGCTCACACCCGCAATTTTACCTTGTAATGAATTTACAAAGTTTGCTGACTGACCATTCATCAATTCATCTGAATTCAGACTCTGCACTGCAAAGTTAAGTTTCTTCTTTTCCGACTTTACACCCATTGCAGTTACCACAACTTCGTCAATACTTATCGCATTCGAAACTAACTCTAAGTTTAAGGTTGATGTTCCTGCCACTTTACGTTCTGCTTTTTCCATGCCCACATAGCTAAACACCAATGTAGCGTCAGGCGAAACTGAAATTGTGTAAACGCCATCGAAATTTGTTACTGTTCCGTTTGTGGTTCCTTTTTCGACAACCGATGCTCCAATAATAGGCAAACCATCCTCTTTAGAGGTGATGGTACCTGTAATTACTGCTTTCTGAGCAAAACCAAATTGCCAAACAAAAAAGAAACCGACAAGTAATAGTATGGTCCTTTTCATAAATATAATTTGTTATTAAATGAGTTTTATATCCAATCCTTTTATTCAATAAATCACGTTTGCAAAAGAACAAAAAAAAAATCAACCTGCAAACGTTTGCAATATGTTGTAAAACATAATTTATAGTTAAATTCCCTGCAATTCCTTTACAAACTTTGACTGAAATTTATTGAACAACAAAGCGACAAATACATAAAAAACAGCTAATTAAATTCTATTACACATAAAAAACGAGCATCGAACAATTACAAATAAATCAAAACAGAAAAACATAAAAATTTAATACAAAGCCTCCTGCTTTTATTATATTTTCACACAACTGTAAAATGCCTTACTCTCACACAATAAGTTTACACTATCTATTCTCTTCATTTTAGCCCCAAAACTCAAATATTAACCATTTCCATTCAAAAAAACAAACAGCAAAAAAATACAAAAAGCAAATAATATCGTTTTTTTTAAACAAATTAGTGAAAATTGATTTATGTTGTCAAAAAAAACATACATTTGCAAAGGGTTTCGAAAAAATTCTAGATTGAAACACTATATAATTAATAATAAATCACTTATTAAATCAGGAATTCAACATCTACAATATCACTGACTAAGACAACCGAACTATCAATATGCAACCTTCAATTATTTAAACAAAAATACAGACATGAAAGTTGAACAAAAAAAATACAATAAGTCACCTATTCAGTTGAAAGCTGATATTGTAAAAGAAAATCAAATTTATTTAACCTAAACGCTTTTTAGACTTCAAGCCACACTAAAAGTCCATAAAAATATATTTATCTATTAATTAGTACATTGTAAATTTACATAGTTAAAACAAACGATTGCATCAAACAGAACAACCCATCGTCTCAATTATAATTTATAAGCAACAAAAAAATTGATATAAAATGAACAACAACATCGGCACCTCATTCATTAAAGCAATCCTATTGTTCGCCTTATTTCTTCCCTGCCAACTCAAGGGCTTCGCCAACGATTCGATCCACTCCTCTGCCATCCGAACCGAGATTGAAGTATTGATTGACTCATTTAATCATCAGTCGGACGAACTTCATATTATTACAGTCATTACAAACAACAAACAGCAAACACAACTCGCAGGAACGACCAACCGCCCGAAAGACTTTTTATCGTTAAAGGAAAAACTAAGGACAAGAAAAATTGAATTTACCGATAGTGTATGTCTTTTAGCAAATCTTGTCCTTGGAAATAAAATATACGGACTCATCAATGTTTCTGTTGCCAATCTTCGCTCTCAGCCCTTACACCCTGCCGAACTATCAACGCAGGCACTTTTGGGCACGCCCGTGAATGTGCTTGACAAAAAGAACAACTGGCTACTAATACAAACTCCCGACAATTATATTTCGTGGACAGAAGAAAGCGCCGTAAGCTTACTGGACCAACAGGAAATGAACAAATGGATAGCTGCCCGAAAGATTGTCTACAACCGAAACTATGGTAATAGCTACGAAAAAGCTGATACCAACTCCCAAACTGTTTCGGATGTTGTGATATGCAATATTTTCGAATACGTATCCGAAAACAGTAAGTTCATTCAGGTAATGTACCCCGACAAAAGAATTGCTTTTTTAAAGAAAACCGACTGCATCGACTACAACAAATGGATCAACCTCCCCAGCCCAACCGCAAACGACATTATTAAAACAGCAAAAACATTTACAGGAATTCCTTACCTTTGGGGAGGAACATCCTCAAAAGGACTTGATTGCTCGGGCTTTACAAAACTCACATTTCTTATTTACGGCGTTATCATACAGCGCGATGCATCACAGCAAGCCAACTATGGATTTATTTCAAACGCTACAACTTTCGACAAACTACAACCAGGCAACCTACTGTTTTTTGGCAGAAAAGATAAAGACACAGACAAGGTCTCCATCACACACGTGGCCATTTACACACACAACAACGAATATATTCATGCTTCGGGAATGGTGAGTTACAACAGTTTCGACAGCAATTCACCCATTTTCAGCTCCTACCGTGCCAACTCGTTTACAAAGTCAAGCGACTATGTTTCGGCAATAGGCACTGCAAACATTACGAAAGTGAAAAACAGTATTTTTTACAACAAACGCTAACAAATACCTCAATTTATATTTTATGGCTACAAACCGACGTGACTTTCTAAAAATATCCGGACTTACACTGGGACTCTCTTTCATTGACACAAAATCGGCTGCTGCCCCACTTTTAAAACGTTTCGGATCAAATAAAAAGCAAAAAATGACATTATCATTCCAACTCTACAACCTCAAGCTGAAGCACACTTTCACAGTAGCCAGCAATTCGCGCACAACGACCCCTGTTGTATTAACTCAAATTGAATACGATGGCATCGTCGGCTACGGCGAAGCTTCAATGCCACCCTATCTTGGTGAAACACAGGCATCCGTAACAAAATTCCTCTCGAAAGTAGACCTCTCGCCCTTCAGTGATCCGTTTCAGCTGGATGAAATACTTGCCTACATCGATGGTATTGAAGACAAGAATACAGCAGCCAAAGCCGCTATCGATATTGCCCTACACGACCTGACAGGCAAAATACTGAATCAGCCCATTTATAAAATATGGGGGCTTTCGAAAAACAACACCCCCAACACATCGTTCACAATCGGCATTGACACTCCTGATATTATAAAAGAAAAAACTCTTGAAGCAGGAAATCAGTACAAAATACTTAAAGTAAAACTCGGACGGGACAACGACAAAGAAATCATTGAAACCATACGTTCGGTCACCGATCTTCCGCTTTGCGTAGATGTAAATCAGGGCTGGACCGACAAAAAAATGGCACTCGACATGATTTACTGGCTAAAAGAAAGAAATATTGTTTTCGTCGAACAACCCATGAACAAAGAAAACCCCGAGGACATGGCCTGGCTTACACAGCACAGTCCACTCCCCACCATAGCCGACGAAGCCGTTCAGCGCCTTGCCGACGTCAAATCCCTGCATCAGGCCTATTCAGGCATAAACGTAAAACTAATGAAATGCGGAGGTATGCGCGAAGCTCACAAAATGATAGAACTCGCACATGCATTGAATATGAAAACGATGATAGGCTGCATGACCGAAACATCTTGCGCTGTTTCGGCCGCTGCTCAACTATCTCCACTCACCGATTGGGCCGATTTGGATGGCAACTTACTTATTACAAACGACCTGTTCGAAGGAGTGAAAATAATCAATGGCAAAGTCACCCTTAACGACAGATCGGGAATAGGAATTAGGAAAATTTAATACAATTCATCAAATACTCATTTCATCCAAATTAAATTACTCTGTAGAAATCGCTACATATCAATATCTTATTTAAATTACTAAATTTATTTTTCTTATTTCCTTTTTGATTTCATTTTTATTTCAATATATATTTTTATATTTGCACCCGTTGCAAACGTTTGCATTAAACAATAAAACTAAAAATCTAATCGAACAAAACAGTCTTTTATTATTGTATCTATGTTATTAAAAAACCTTTTGAAACAATTATTTAAAACAATTATTCAATGAAAATTACAAACAAAAAGAAATCAATCACAGGATTAACCTCCCGATTACTGGTGGTATCTCTGTTTTGCTTTTTAGGAATTCAGGCTTTTGCTCAGTCTAAAGCAATTTCTTTGTCCGGAACGGTAACAGACCTAAAAGGACAAGCTTTAATCGGTGTCAATGTAGTAGCCACAGGCACCACTTCGGGAACAATTACCGACATGGATGGTAAATGGGCTTTATCAGTACCCACAACAGCAACTGAATTAAAATTCAGCTACATCGGGTACACTGATAAAGCAGTCGCAATCGGCACTTCGCGCGTAATTAATGTTCAGTTGGCTGAGTCGACCGAACAAATCGACGAACTTGTGGTGATTGGCTATGGTTCAGTAAGAAAATCAGACTTAACCGGAGCTGTATCTTCAGTGAAAGAAAGTTCTATTTCCCGTCAACCGGTTGCAAGCGCCGCACAGGCACTTCAGGGATTAGTACCCGGAGTGAAAGTAACTGCCAACTCAGGATCTCCCGGAGGGTCAATTTCGGTAAGAATTCGTGGTATTGGTACAGTTGGGGACTCAGATCCGTTATATGTAGTTGATGGAATGCCGGTAAACGACATAGCTTATTTGAGCACCAACGAGATTGAGGCCATTGAAGTCATGAAAGATGCTTCGGCTACTGCTATCTATGGTGCAAGAGGTGCAAATGGTGTAATTATGGTCACTACCAAACACGGTAAGAAAGGAAAAGATGTAATCAGCATTAATTCTTATTGGGGAACTTCGCAAATTAACACCGACTTGAATTTACTCAGCGGAAAACAATGGTACGATCTGCAAACCGAGATCAATAAAACAAGAACCACTCCTATCAATTTAGCCAACGCCGACCCCAACATTTCGACCAATTGGCTGAAAGAAGTTTCTCAAAAAGCTGTTGTGCAGAATCATGATTTGAGTTTTTCTGGCGGTAGCGATAATTTCACCTACAATTTGAGTTTAGGGTATCTTAATCAGGAAGGAACAATCAAGAAAACTGATTATGAACGTATCAATGCCCGCTTCAATATGGAGCGTAAAATGAACAAAGTCATAACCGTAGGTACAAATGCTGCCATTTCCAGTTCTTCGCGCAACAAGATATTGGAAGGAAGCAACACAGTGGGTATCATTAACTCTGCTATTAAATTAGAACCTGTTGTTCCCGTAAAAAATGCCGATGGAACATGGGGTTCCTCAAAATATATCGACTATCCTAATCCAGTGGCCGCTATCGAATTTACAAACAGCAATGAAAAAAACCTGAATTTTGTAGGAAATATTTATGCCATGGTAAATCTAGCCAAAGGACTTTATTTTAAATCATCATTGGGAATAGATTATCTTCGTTACGACTCATATGATTTTGATCCTGTTTACACAGTAAACACCTATCAAAAAAATGCAGTCAATAAAGTATCACGCGGATATTCAAAAAACAATAATATCTTGTTTGAAAACACATTGAACTTTAACCGCACTTTCAACGAAAAACACAACCTTGGTGCTTTGTTGGGGTATACAGCCGAACAAACAAGATACGAAAACATTTACGCAACCAAACAAAACACACCCAACAACGATCCTGAACTCCAATATCTTGACGCTGCTCAACTTGCAACATCGGCAACAGCTGCAGGAGGAGCTTATGAATCTTCTATCCTATCTTTTTTAGGACGCGTAAATTACAGTTATGATGACCGTTATCTCGCCACAGCATCTATCAGACGAGATGGATCTTCACGTTTTGGTAAATCAAACCAGTATGGTAATTTCCCTTCTTTTGCCTTAGCATGGAAAATAAGTAACGAATCCTTCTTTGCCAATTTAAACCAACGTATCGTGAACAGTGCAAAACTGCGAGCCGGTTGGGGTCAGGTAGGTAATCAAAGTATTGCAAACTACGCCTTCCAGAACTTAATCAGCACCAACGGACAATACGCTTATTTATTTGGCAAACCGGAAGTTGTTTATCAGGGAGCAGTAGCCGTTGCCCTTGGCAATAAAGATGTAAAATGGGAAGCCACTGAGTCAACCAATATCGGTATTGATTTAGGATTTTTCAAAAACAAATTGACTGCATCGGTAGAGTATTATAACAAAACCACTAAGGACATGTTGATTCAAGAACCTATTCCTTTATTTTTAGGATTTGAAACAGGACCAACCACCAATGTGGGTTCAGCTCGTAACAGTGGCGTCGAAATTCAAGCTGAATGGAGAGCTAAAATAGGGAAAAATTTCAACTATAATATCGGTGGAAACATCTCGACAATTAAAAATGAAATGCTAAGTTTAGGTTCGTCCAAATTTATTTCGGGTGGAGCTATCAGAAATGGAAATGCAACCTATACTTCTGTCGGAAATCCAATCGGCTCTTTCTGGGGTTACAAAACAGATGGACTTGTACAAACAGCCGAGCAACTGGCAGATGTTAATAAAAGACAACCAAATGCAGGTTTGGGAGATGTTGTATTTGTAGATGTCAACGGTGATAAAGTTTTATCCGATTTAGACAAAACTATCATTGGAAAACCACTTCCTGATTTCTATTACGGGTTCAATGTAGGTTTCGAATTTAAGGGGCTTGATTTTGCAGCCATATTCGAAGGTACTTACGGCAACGACATCTTCAACGCAATGCGCTACTTTACCTACGATTTAGGTGATGTGACCAACAAATCTGTTGATGTTTTGAATTACTGGACGTCCACTAATACCAATACCACTATACCACGGTTGAATGGTAAGGACAAAAACGACAACAAACGCATCTCCGACCTATACGTCGAAGATGGGTCATACTTAAGACTTAAAACGCTTCAATTAGGATATACTATCCCTCAGAGCATAAGCAGCAAGGTATACATGAGTAGTTTGAGAGTATTTATTACAGGCCAAAACCTGCTGACATTTACAAAATACTCAGGACCCGATCCTGAAATTGGCCAAATCACAAGTACTAACACTTTGAGTAGAGGTGTTGATATAGGTACATATCCACAGGCACAAACGTTTACAGCTGGTATTAACATAACATTTTAAATAGGAAAGCAATATGAAATCAACTAAAATATTAGGACTAATTTTATCAGCCACTTTATTTTTTGGCTGTAGTGAAGACTTTCTGGATAAATCAAAGTTAGGAGCTTTGTCCACCGACAAATTTTTCCTGACTGAGATCGATGCAAATCAGGCAGTAATTGCTGCCTACAGCGACTTAAAAGATTACCGTTACACCTGGACCATTTGGGCTTTCGGGGATGTATTGAGCGATGATGCAACTTACAGCGGCAGTGCTGCTGATGCACAGGCTTACGCTACAATGGAATCCTTTAATTATCCTACCGACAATGGTAGAATCCTCAACAGATATCAAATACTTTTCAGAGGAGTAAATAAAGCCAATCAAGCCATCGATGGCATCAAAAAAATGGATGATGCGCTTTTCAAAACTATGAACAAAAAACAATTACTGGGTGAGGCGCTATTTTTACGTGCTTATTACTATCATGAATTGGTCATTGCTTTCGGAGCTGTGCCTTTAATGACAACAACACCCACAATTGCAGACAAAAACCTTACCAGAACACCTGTAAGTGAAGTATATGCACAAATTGAAAAAGATTTAATTGAAGCAGCAAGTTATTTGCCCAAGAAATCTGATCAAAATCTTGCAAAAGATGCAGGCAGAATTACAAAAGGGGCTGCCAACGCAATGCTGTCAAGGGTTTATCTATTCGAAAAGAAGTACGCTGAATGTAAAACTGCTTCAAAAGCTGTTTTCGAAGAAAACTACTCATTGGTACCGAATTATGCCGACGTATTTACTTTGGCTGGTGAGCATGGATCTGAATCAATTTTAGAAATCGACCACTATAATTCTTCTACTCAAAGTGCGGCAACAACGAACAATGGAAATTTCCATGTATTGATGATGATGCCGGGTGGCGTTACCTATGGATACGGAATCAACCAACCTTCAGCAAGTCTGGCAGCTGCTTTTGACGCCGAAGGTGATGTTATCCGTAAAGATGCCACTTTACTTACTTTGGCTGATTTGGCTTTATGGGAAACTCCTGCGAATGTGGCTAAAGTAACTAACGTAAGATCAGGATACTGGAATCAGAAATATTATCTTAAACCAGCAGAACGCTCTGTCGAAATTCGTAACAATCCGGTAAATATCAGACTCATTCGTTTGTCTGAGGTATATTTGAATTATGCCGAAGCTTGTGCACTGGCTCCTTCTGCTTCTGATGGAGAAACACAAGCCCGACTGTATTTGAATAAAGTGAGAAACCGCGTTTCGTTGCCTGACAAAAACAGCTCAGGAACAGCATTATTCAATGATATCATCAACGAACGTCGTTTAGAACTTGCAATGGAAGGTCACCGTTTCTGGGATATGGTTCGTACAGGCAAGGCTGCTGCCGCATTCGCTGGAAAAGGCACTTTCAGAGCAGGCGTAAGCGACTTGCTCCCTATTCCTCAAGCCGAAATAGATGCCAGCGGAGGAGTTATAACTCAAAATCCGTTATAAGCTTAAATTCTCTGCTTTCATAGAATAAAAAGCAGCCGTAAATTAAATCCAGAGCCGTAAAACAACTGATAATAATCAATGTTTTACGGCTCTTCTTTTTGAACTATATATGCCCACTCAACACTTAAATGCATTTAGTGATATTATGAAATAAGACAGCCATATATCTACCCATAAAAAATGCCGACAAAAGCCGGCATTAGTTGGAATAAAGCAATGACTAAACAACACAATTACTTTTTTCCTAATTCAAGTTCGAGATATGGATACACAGGGTTATGGAAACCCACCGATCGATATAGTTTTTCTCCGGCAGCTGTGGTATGTAAAGCAAGTTTGGAAACTCCTTGTCTTTGAGCCTCATCAATTAAACCGAGAAGAATCATTTTAGAAATTCCCCGGCGTCTTGCTTCTGGTATCGTATACATATTCAACACATCGCCTTCAATATAAGCAGCACCGTTAAAATCGCCCGGAACAGAACGAAGCACCACTGCCCCATAAGCAACAGGTTTTTCTTCAAAAATTGCCACCAATGCAATTACAGTAGCATTCTGAATGCCTGAAGTGAAATATCGGGTGAGTTCACTCTTCAACTCTTTCACTACAGATGCTGGTCTTTCACCCTGTAATTCTGCAAGATATTGAAGCCGACAGGCTACCATCGCTTCTACATCGCTTGTCCCTACGCGGGTTATTATAATTTTATCCAGATCAATATTCATAGTCAGCAGCAATGTATTAATACGGGCGTGCTACAACAATTCCGGTAGCAGATTTAGCAGCCTTGAGATAATCTTCCAATGTTTCATCCGAAACCAGTACTTTCATGTATTTCTGACTGGCATGAAGCATATGAATTCTTCCGTTTTTTCGGAAAGCCAACACCACATGCTGAATATCAAGCCCCTGGATATTGGTAGTAATACCCAATATATCACCATCTTTCAACTGATCTTCTATGGCAGCAATTTTACTCTCAGGAACGAAGCATTGTTTTCTTTTCGAAATTTCAACTTCCTGTGCTGCTATTACTTCAATATACTTTCGGTTATTTTTTAGCTGACTGTATTTTTCGGAATGCTTACTCATAAAATCGACCGAAAAATTAGTATCCACAGCATTTAATTCGCAACTTATGTTTTTCACAATGCGTTTTTGCTCATTGTTATAAATCCAGTCGCTGAAATAATGCAAACGGGAACTGTAATCAGTTAATTTTTTATTCCTATATCTTATACTCCTTAATTCATTCACGAAAGTAGCGAAATCCGGAGTTGCTGACTGAGCTGTACGGGCCAGGGCTAAACAATTTTCTGCAAAAGTAGTACAATCGAGCGCTCGTAGGTTAATAATCAGCTTTTCTGCTGTTCCACCATCTAAAGTATTTGCAACGTAGGGCGTTCCCTCCAGCATTTTTCCGCCTGCAATGATCAGATCACCTGTCGATAAAGTGGTTTTATTCTTGAGAGCTCCGAGAATATTTTCGACAATCAGGCTATCTTTTTTGTCAAAAGCAACATCAGTCCTGCTATGCTGAGCCTTAGTTCCTGAACTAAAACTCAACAGAAATGCGATGAAAATAAACAGCAGGAATGATTGTTTCATTGAACCAGTATTATTTTAATTTTTATTTATTTTGCTGCAGCTTAAATGCATCCACAGCTTTCTTTACCGAGCCCTGAATAAGCAGGATATTTTTAGCATGTTCGTAATCAATCCCCAGTTCTTCCACTATCATTCGGGCGCCACGGTCAACAAGCTTTGCATTCGACAGCTGCATATTCACCATTTTATTTCCTTTTACGCGTCCGAGCTTTATCATCGTAATGGTGGTTATCATATTCAATATCAACTTCTGAGCAGTTCCGGATTTAAGGCGGGTACTTCCAGTCACAAACTCCGGTCCCACAATAGCTTCGATTTTAATCTCAGCCTCCTGAGCAATAGGTGAATCCGGATTACATGAAACTGAAGCAGTTAGTATACCATTGGCACGTGCATTGCGTAAAGCACCAATCACATACGGAGTTGTACCCGAAGCAGCAATTCCGATAACCGTATCATTCTCATTCACATTTCTTTCTTTCAGTTCCTGCCAGCCTTTTTCGATATCATCTTCGGCATTTTCTACCGGATTACGCAAAGCAGTTTCGCCTCCGGCAATTAAACCTACCACAAGGCTCGCTGGCATACCAAAGGTGGGAGGAATTTCGGATGCATCAAGCACACCTAAACGCCCACTGGTACCGGCTCCCAAATAAAAAATCCGACCTCCACGCTTCATTCTCTCCACAATTTTTTCAACTAGTTCTTCTATTTGTGGTAGGGCTCTTGAAACTGCCAACGGAACTTTCATATCTTCTTCATTCATTTCGATCAACAAATCGTGAACCGATTTTTTATCCAAATTGTCATGTAGCGAGTTTTGTTCTGTAATTTTTTGAAATGCCATATGTTCTGATTTTGATTATTTTATTTATTAATAGGAAGGCTCCGAAAAACCAAAAATACTATTTTTGTTGACTGGCATGATATTTTATCAAACCCTGCATTGGACTTTTTACAACAGTACCAACAGTAACTCCGCAATCGGCAGCCGCTTTAAGCAGTAGTTCTTCAAAATGAAATGCCACTGAACCTACAAACGAAGTTTTCATAGTCTGAAACTCGTACTGCATAACGTTTCGTTTGAAAAAAGCGACGAATCCGTTGTACACAACATCGCGAATTGCAGGCTCTGAAATATTCTCACTCAGGAAAGGTGTAAAGGTAGCAAGATATCTATTCGGAAATGGTTTTTTATAAACATTCTCGAGTACTACTGCCGGAGTGAGTTCGTATTTATCCATAAAAGCTTTACGCAATTCCGCAGGAATCTGATTTTTCAAGCAGTCAGACATAAAAGTTTTGGACAACACTGCACCACTTCCTTCATCGCCAAGAATGAAACCCAAAGGAGAAACATTGTCCACTATTTCGGCACCATCATAGTAACACGAATTTGATCCTGTTCCCAATATACAAGCAATTCCTTTTTCTGTTCCACACAGCGAGTGGGCAGCCGCCAATAAATCGCTCTGCACTTCAATAGGGATGTGTTTAAAGTAAAAACCGAGTGCATTGCAAACGATTGCTTTTTTTTCGGGGAAAGAACAACCAGCACCATAAAAACAGATAGAAGCGATAGGCAAATCACCTAACTCAGGCAACAAAAAGCACTCTATTTCAGACATTATTTCACTTTCAGTCTGATAAAACGGATTGATCCCTTTGGTAAAGATTTGCTTCACCACATCGAAATTTTCAACTACTAGCCACTCTGTTTTGGTGGATCCACTGTCTACAATTAACTGCATAAACACTTTTTTCTTATTAATATGTCTTTTTTCAAACTGCAAAATAAAGCAAAAGGTTTCACCTAACCAAAGGAAAACAGAAAAATTTGAATATTTGGTGCAAACGTTTGCATTAAATTTGAAAAATCCGATTTTTTTTGTATTTTTGTCGCAAAATATTACACACGAATAACTCAGAACATATTATATGAGAACAAATTTAAGCTCACAAATAACGCTGACACGCATATCGAAAAGATATTATCAGCCCGATGATGTGTTTGAACTCTCACGCGTCACCCGATTCGAAAAAGCAGCAACCGAAATATTCGAAAACGAAAAAGATGGTTCATTAAAAATTGCCGAAGAAATCGCCGAACTTATCAAATCAAAACAAGCCACAGGCGAAAACTGCATTTTAGGACTTACAAACGGAAAATCGACTGTAGGCATCTACAACGAACTGATCCGTTTGCACAAAGCAGGAGCACTTAGTTTTAAAAACGTAATAGTATTCAACCTTTTTGAGTACTACCCGCTGAACAACACGACAAATAGTTGCCTGGCACAAATGCACGAAATGCTTTTCGATCACATCGACATTCCGGCCGAAAACATTTACTCTCCCGATGGCATGCTCGACAAGTCGGAAATAATGGGTGCCTGCAAAAGCTACGAACAAAAAATTGCCGAATTCGGAGGCATCGACCTACAAATACTTGGCATCGGCCGTTCAGGAAACATTGGTTTCAACGAACCGGGATCGCAAGCCAATTCAGGAACAAGGTTAATTCTGCTCGATAATATCTCGCGCAAAGATGCTGCCGAACTCTTCGGAAGCGTAGAATTGGTTCCAATCAGCGCCATCACCATGGGCGTAGGCACAATTTTAAAAGCAAAAAGAATCATTCTTGCCGCCTGGGGCGAACACAAAACATCAGTCATTAAAAGCGCAGTGGAAGGAGCGGTATCGGAACACACACCGGCATCCTACCTACAGCTGCACTCCAACGTGAAAATGGTGATCGATCTGCATGCCGCAGGCGAACTTACACGTATCAGCCGTCCATGGTCGGTCACTTCATGCGATTGGGACGACAAACTCATTCGTCGAGCCATAGTTTGGCTATGCATGAAGGTGAACAAACCCATACTTAAACTCACCAACAAAGATTACAACGAAAACGGATTGAGCGAATTACTGGCACTTTATGGTTCGGCCTACAATGTCAATATTAAAATCTTCAACGATTTACAACACACAATTACCGGATGGCCCGGAGGTAAACCAAATGCCGATGACAGTAACCGCCCCGAACGCGCTTTGCCGTTTCCTAAAAAAGTATTAATTTTCAGCCCTCATCCCGACGATGACGTAATATCGATGGGCGGTACATTCAAAAGACTTATCGACCAGAACCACGATGTGCATGTCGCTTATCAGACTTCAGGTAACATTGCCGTTGCCGACGATGAAGTAATACGTTTCCTTGCCTTCCTGAAAGGATTCAAAAATATGTACGACTCAGAAAATGAAGTGCTTGAAAATAAATACAACGAATTCAGAACTTTCATTCTTCAGGACAAAAAAGAAGGAGATGCCGACACACGTGAAATTCTCGATCTGAAAGCATTGATCCGTCGTGGCGAAGCCAAAGCCGCATGTCGCTACATTGGCTTACCATCGAAAAATATTCATTTTCTGAATCTTCCGTTCTACGAAACAGGATCTGTAAAAAAATCGCCAATCAGTCAGGCAGATGTTGACATTGTGAAAGCGCTGCTCGAAGAACTGAAACCACATCAGATTTATGTGGCAGGTGACCTTGCCGATCCGCACGGAACCCATAAAGTTTGTCTGGACGCCATCCTGGCTGCCATCGACGAAATGATAGACGAAGCCTGGATGAAAGATTGCCGTGTATGGATGTACCGTGGAGCCTGGAAAGAATGGGAAATTGACCACATTGAAATGGCAGTACCTATCAGTCCGGAAGAATTACGCAACAAACGTAACGCCATCCTTCGTCATCAGTCCCAAATGGAAAGCGCACCTTACATGGGGAACGACGAAAGACTTTTCTGGCAGCGTTCAGAAGACCGCAACAGAGCCACTGCCGAATTGTATTCCCAATTAGGACTGGCCTCGTACGAAGCCATAGAAGCATTTGTTCAATACATTCCGGTTTAATTTTTTCATGATTCTTGTATAAAACTAAAAACACATATTTACTACAACCTAATGAAACAAATCAATTGCTTTATTGCATTTAAAGATGCAGCTCAAACACGTGAGACTGTCGAGAATCTGCTACAATCAGCGACCGTAAACAAGGTTTATCTTCTGGCTACCGAGCCTACAAACGAAACAGTTCCCGGATGCGAAATGTTATTCATTGATGCAATGAACAGCAGCGCCACCGTTCGGAAAATTGCAGAAAAATCGGATACTGAATACAGCCTTATTTACACGAAATTCACGACACTCGAGCCGGGACAATATGCACTCGAACGCTTCCTCAAAGTAGCAAGCGACACCCGTGCAGGCTTGGTTTATTCCGACTATTATCAGATTGCCGAAGGCGTCCGCTCCAATTTGCCTGTAATCGACTACCAACAGGGCAGTTTGCGCGACGATTTTAATTTTGGTTCTGTTTTATTCTACAATGCAAGCTGTTTGAAAAAAGCAGTTGAGGAAACCACTCAGGAATACAAATTTGCAGGACTTTACAACCTGCGCCTGAAAGTTTCGGAATATGCCGAACTCTTCCACATGAACGAATACCTGTATTCGGAAGTAGAATCGGACACAAGAAAAAGTGGCGAAAAGATTTTCGACTACGTGGATCCGAAAAACAGAACAGCACAAATTGAAATGGAAGTGGCCTGCACCGAACACCTGAAAAGAATCGGAGCTTATCTGGCACCTCAATTCAAAAAAATTGAGTTCAACGAAGGTAAATTCCCTGTGGAAGCTTCGGTGATTATTCCTGTGCGCAACCGCGTAAAAACAGTAGAAGATGCTATCGTTTCGGTATTGTCTCAGAAAACTGATTTTGCGTTCAATCTTATCGTTGTGGACAATTACTCAACCGACGGCACCACCGAAATCATCGAAAAACATGCTAAAGCCGATAGCCGACTCATACACCTGATACCCGAACGTACCGACCTTGGTATAGGCGGATGCTGGAATGCTGGCGTGGATTCAGCACTTTGCGGAAAATTTGCAGTGCAGCTGGACAGCGATGATGTGTACGAAAACGAAAACACATTGCAAACAATAGTAAATGCCTTTTACGAACAAAACTGTGCCATGGTAATCGGCTCGTACACAATGACCAACTTTGCCATGGAAACCATTGCGCCTGGACTTATCGACCACAAGGAATGGACACCCGAAAACGGAAGAAACAATGCTTTGCGTATCAACGGACTGGGCGCTCCGCGTGCTTTCTACACACCGGTATTGCGCAACATCAAAGTGCCAAACACAAGCTATGGTGAAGATTATGCACTGGGACTGGCCATAAGCCGCGAGTACCAAATCGGACGTATTTATAATTCGGTTTACCTCTGCCGCCGCTGGGACGACAACTCGGATGCTTCGCTCGACGTAGTAAAAATGAACGGACACAACTTCTATAAAGATAAAATCCGCACCATTGAACTGATTGCCCGAAAGAACAGAAAATAACGCACTTATCAGGTTTCCTTGCGCTTCGAAACGTTAATTATCGCCAATTAAAGGGACAAGGTGATTAACTTAAATAAAAAAAGCACTAAGCAGGGGAATTTGAATTTTAACGGAATGAAATTTGTTGCATAAGAAACATAATTTAAAAATAAAATAGAAATGAAAAAACATTACATTTTTAGCTTGTGTTTGTGTTTCTTATGCACAACTTCTTTCTTCCGCCTATCGGCTCAGGAGTACAACAATTTCGATTTAAACAAGTACTACACACCAGACATTGTGCGCAATGCCCTTGATTTAGACTTTAGCTCTTCCGGTCAATTTGCAAATGTATATAACGAGTTTGATCATCTGTCCGTTACCAACGAGTCTTTTTCTTCGAACATTGCTGGCACAATAAATTCCTCATTCAGCACCTATAGAAATACGCTGAAAAGAATTTCGTCGCTGATGCTTAACGGATCTTTCTCAGGATCTTATTCCTCAATCCGGGAGACAACCGGATCCACCAACAAAAATAACAGCAACACTGGTGGTCTGAACTTAAATTATTCCGACAAGTTTTATAAAACATCAACACTTTTTCTTTCAGCAGGTATAATAGCTCGGTTAATCCCAACATACAACAAACAACAGTTGCAATCCGATCCAAATCCAAGAGAAATAAATGAAAAAATTAACCGATATTATTTTAATCCATCTATAGGAATAGGTATAGGAAGAATAGAACATGTACAGGATGCTCGTCAGGCCATCTACCTGTTGAATGATTTATCAAAAAAAGGGGTTTTAAGCCGACAACTAAAAAATAATGAAGTTTTCAGTCTTGCACAGCAAATGTCGAAGATAAAAAACAAACGCTTCCTCGATTCACGTTTGCGCTTGATCGAAGAAGTTACAACCATCGATGCTTTCTTTGTAAACAATGGTTTACTCGACAAATCGGATGCTGCCTATTTTACAACTTTGTACGACAATTGGCTGTATGGAGCCGCTTTTGAAAGGAAATCGGGTCAGACTTTTGAATTCCAAATCAACGGTGGCATTATAAATAACTACAATAAAACTGAAACTAACTTTACCGTTCAGGACTCTGTCTATTGGACCAAATACAACTCCAATCTGGGCCATGGCGGATTGGCTTTGCTTTACACATTAGAAAAACCGTTTAGGCTCAACTGGCAACATTCAGCAAATGCATCATTGAGTGCTACTATCGAGCCCATCGAGCATACAAATTCGAATAGCATCAACAACACCAAAAGCATTACCTCTTATAAGAACAGTCAGATATCGCTTTCTGGAAAGTATATTTTAGGCTATTACCCAAATTCACGTACAAATCTTCAGCTTGGATTAAGTCAGTTCTTTGGTCGGCAGATTACAAAAAGCACAACGGTTAATGTAGCTGCAAATCAAACTAAAAACATCAACGCCAGAACACAAATCGATTTTTCGACCTACTATTATTTATCCCCGCAATTAAGAATTTCGGGAACAGTATGGGCATACAAAACTTATCATAGAAGCAATTATGCAGATTCCGGTTCAAAAGCTAATAATTTTAACGCGCAGTTTAATGCCACTTTGAACTACGCATTTTTCTAAACAACAACATTTTTTTAATTAATGAACAATCTCAACAATCAGGTAAAATCTTTATTCGACGAGCAAGTTGCCAACTGGGAACTTGCCCGTCGGAATTTTGCAGGCCTAGAAACAGTACAAACCAAGACCTTTAATTTCGGCGATTTCGACATAAAAGTACAATTCAACCCGGCACGCATTGTATCCTCCGGAGCAAAAGTTGACGCTAAAACCATAGCCGAACGCAAATGCTTCCTGTGTAGCGAACATTTGCCAGCCGAACAAAAAGGGATAAATACAGGCAGTTATACTATTCTGTTGAACCCCTTCCCTATTTTTCCTGAACATTTTACCATTCCGCACATCGAACATATCCAACAACAGATAAAACCATTTTTTGGCGATATGCTCGAACTTGCCAAAGCAATGGACAATTACCTGATTTTCTACAACGGACCTAAATGTGGCGCTTCGGCACCCGACCATATGCATTTTCAGGCAGGCACCAGGGACTTTTTACCACTGATCAACGATTACAAAAGACTCAAAGCCACCCACACCGATGTATTGGTAGAGGACGAAGAATACAAGCTATTCAGCATGAAAAATTACCTGCGCACCATTTATTGCATCGAATCACAAAATGTTCAGGCCGCAAAACATGTGTTTAATTCGCTCTACACCAATCTTCAGCAATCGAATACTGAAGAGCCTATGATGAATGTTGTGTGTAGTTTCGAAAACGACACATGGTACACATTCGTCCTGCCCCGCAAAGAGTTCAGGCCCTGGCAATACACCGCAGAAGGAGACCAGCAGCTAATGGTAAGTCCGGCGACTGTAGAAATGTGTGGCATTTTCATAACTCCCATCGAAAAACATTTCGAAAAAATAACAAAAGAAGATGTGAAGAGCATACTTGAACAAGTGAGCTTTTGAAAAAACACTGTAAATATATAATTTTCATAGACAATGCTACTTCAAAAACAGGAAAAGCTATATCAAAAACAAGAAAAGCTATTTCGAAAACAAGAAAAGCTCTTTCGGAAATAAGAGAAACTCTTTTAAAAACAAGAAAAGCACTTTCAAAAATAAGAGAAGCATTTTCGGAAAAATGAAAAGCACTTTTGGAAAAACAAGAAGAATCTAAATAGAAATATAAAGCATTTCAGAAGAAGTGAAAACACCTTAAATTTACCCTTTTATTGCAGAAATAATATTATCTTTATGAGCAAATAAAAAACAATATAGTATGAACACAAACAACATGTCAGACGACGAAACCAAAAACAACATGCCGCATAACGGCAAGTTTCTTACAGACTATGTACTAAAAAACGATATCAATCGTGCAGCACTTGCCCGCAAAATGAATGTATCGAACACAAGTGTGTATCAGTACGCCGTAAGTCCATCGTTACAAATGAGCATTTTGTGGAAAGCAAGTATTGCACTCAACCATAACTTCGTAGCCGAACTGGGCGAACTGCTGCCCGTGGAACACAAATCGGGCAAGGAGATACAACTGGAAGAAAAAATAAAAGCATTAGAGGCTCAGCTGGAAAAACTGAACCTTGAGCTATCGGTTTACAAGGATGTGATCAGCAAATTCAAGCCATAATGTAATGAGATACAAGCTAACATCCATTCTGTTGCTATACTTCACAGTGCTTATTTCAGCTCAAAGCACGGCCAGATACGTCGACACCGACGTGCGCGCCATGCAAATACCAAAAGCATCAACAAGAACAGTGGAGGATATTGCAACCTACATAAAGGCAAACTTCAGTACCGACGAAGAGAAAGCACGCGCTGCTTTTTACTGGATTTCGCAAACCATAAGCTACGACATTGCCAGCATGAACAGCACAAACTATTACGAAAACGAACAGCAGGTGGTGGACGAGGTAATGAAATCGCGCAAAGGAGTGTGCATGCATTATGCCACGCTGATGAGCTGGATTTGCAACCGGGTCGGAGTAAAAACCTTTGTGGTGGGCGGCTATACCCGCCAGAACGGCAAAGTCGACATTCTTTCGCACGCCTGGAATGTAAGCTTTGTGAATGGAAAATGGCAGATCATCGACCCTACCTGGGGCACAGGTCAAATAGTCAACGGCAAATTCGTACGCCAGCTGAACAATGAGTTTTTTCTGATGCAACCGGAAGAGGGCATCAAATCGCACTGTCCGTTCGACCCAATGTGGCAATTGCTACAATATCCTATCGACAACAATAGCTTTTCGAAAGGCATTGTAGCTATCGACAAAAGCAAACCCCTGTTCAGTTTCAACGATTCAATTGCAGCTTACGAAAAAGCAGATGAACTGACCCGTCAGAAAGCCGCACTGCGTCGCATGGAAAACAACGGTATCAACAGTAAACTACTTCAGGAAAATCAACATCAAATAAAAAACCGAATCAACGGCATACAGAAAAACACATCGATAGAAACTTTTAATAATGCAGTGAATACGCTCAATCAGGCTGTGAACGACCTGAATGAATTTATCAACTACCGAAACAAACAATTTACGCCCAAAAGGTCGGATGCAGCACTCAAACTGATGCTCGAAAATGTTGAAACTATACTTGCCCGATACAAAACAGAAGTGGCGGGAATAACATATGCCGATGCAGGTATAAAATACTCATTGAGCGAAATCAACAAAACAGTGCAAAGTCTGGAAGAAGCACTTGCCGAACAACGTACTTTTTTAGATAAATATTTATCAACTGCAAAAATATTCAGAAAATCATTGTTTTATAACTATAATTGGATGGGAGCACCCCTTCATCAAAGCAAATGAACCATAAAGAACCGGTAATACAAGTAGGTATTTTAACCTCAGAAAAAATTGAATTTGTGCTGAATGGCATTTTCATAGCACAAACAGGAAAAGATTATAGCGGCTATCAAAGCGCTGCCTACAACAATGGAAAAATACTTTTCGACGAAAAAGAGTACGACGAGCTGATTTTCGAACCCATCAAGGGCGAAACATCCTTCGACCTCATCAACGTAGTCATAGGCATCAACTTTCATTGGGAGCGCAAAGAAGACCAGCGTTTCAAAGGCGCACTCCGCATACTACCTGAAGAAAAAAACATAACTGCCATCAACCGTATTGGCGTTGAAGATTACCTCACAAGTGTAATTTCGAGCGAAATGAGTGCAACTGCCTCCGACGAATTGCTCAAAGCACATGCTGTAATTTCGCGCAGCTGGCTGCTCAAGCCCCTGCACGAACAAGACAGCGCAAACCACGAGCCGGCATCTCCAACAGAATTCAACACGGTGGATCCTGACAGCGCAATAGAAACACACATCAAATGGTACGAACGGGATGCCCATACACACTTCGATGTTTGTGCCGACGATCATTGTCAGCGCTACCAAGGCATTACGCGCGCCACCACAAAAGCGGTGGAAAAAGCCATTGAGGCCACCCGGGGCGAAGTATTGATGTCGGGAGATGAAATTTGTGATGCACGCTTTTCAAAATCATGTGGCGGCGTTTCCGAGACTTTCGAGAACTGCTGGGCACCGAAACATTACACTTATCTTTCGAAAGTGATAGACAATCCCAGCGCACCGGAAGACTTCGAACTCGATTTGACCATCGAAGCCAATGCCGATCGATGGATTCGTCAGTCGCCCGAAGCATTTTGCAACAGTACCGACAAAAAAGTGTTATCGCAGGTGCTCAACAATTACGACCAGGAAACCACCGACTTCTACCGCTGGAAAGTAGAGTACAGCCAATCGGAACTATCAGAATTATTGCTTCGTCGTTCGGGCATCGATTTTGGCTACATCGTCGACCTGGTGCCTGTAAAACGAGGAGAATCGGGACGACTTGTCGAACTCAAAATTATTGGAACAAAACGAACCGTCATCGTAGGCAAAGAATTAGAAATTCGCAAATGGTTATCGAACTCTCACCTCTACAGCTCAGCTTTTGTTGTTGACAAACTGAAAATCGAAAACAATATTCCACAGCAATTCAGACTCACAGGAGCCGGCTGGGGACATGGAGCAGGACTTTGCCAGATAGGCGCTGCCGTTATGGGAGAAAAAGGATATAAATACAAACAAATCTTGTTACACTATTTCAGAGGAGCGTCGCTGGAGAAGATATACTAATCCGGTCTCTGTAATCGAATCTGTTGGATAAAAACCCGACAAGGAAATAAATCATCAGAGAACACGTTCAAACTAAATCAAGGAAACAAGAAATTAAACTTCAATACAAATGGAAAACAAACAAACGAAGAAAAGCTCACCCTGGGCATGGATACCTACCCTCTATTTTGCAGAAGGACTACCCTATGTAGTAGCCATGACGGTAGCAGTGATCATGTACAAACGTCTCGGCATCTCGAACACCGACATTGCCCTATACACAAGCTGGCTGTATTTGCCATGGGTTATTAAACCCTTCTGGAGTCCGTTTGTGGATTTGATAAAAACAAAACGCTGGTGGATTGTCAGCATGCAAATGCTTATTGGCGCAGGCCTTGCAGGAGTCGCCTTCCTCATCCCCATGCCCTTCTTTTTTCAGGCCACACTGGCAGTGCTTTGGCTCATTGCCTTCAGCTCGGCAACACACGATATTGCTGCCGATGGATTTTACATGTTAGCGCTCGACAGCTCACAGCAATCTTTCTTTGTGGGTATCCGCAGCACCTTCTACCGACTTGCTATGATTTCGGGACAGGGCGTGCTGATTATCATTGCAGGTAGCCTCGAAAGCTGGACTGGACTTGAACCAATGCAATTCAGCGTACAGTCGTCCAACAAAGCGCAAACAGAAATAATACTGCCGGCACCAAATACAAACATTACCCCTACCGACGAAATGACTTTTATTGCATTTCCCGAAAATCTTGTTTTGAGCACGAACAACATCAGTGTCGATTCTTTGAATAAAATCAGGACTTTTGCTTCGGAACAAAATCAGGCAAATGGCTTTGTTGCTATCGAAAAGACAGCTGCTGAAATTAAAAAAGACGATGCTTCATGGTGGACACACAATGTTTCGGCACCTTTAGGTCATTTCATAAAAACAAATTTTGGCGAGAAGCGCGAAATAGTTTCTACCACCGATGGCAAAGTAGGAAACGCAGGTCTGGTAGCGGTTCGGCTGAGCAAAAAACCCGAACCCGGACAGGATGTGGTACTTAATTCAAGTTTTGGCAAAGGAGACAAGAGCATCTCTTTGCTCTCCGGCGAACGCATCGTATTCAACGAAAGCAACTGGGACAAACCCGCCTACCTTGTGGTTCAGCTCGACTACAAGCTAAAAGACGAAGTAAAAAGCGAATTCAAAGGTATTTCGGGCAATATAAAGCTGGCCTGGAGCATCACCTTCTTTATTCTTGCCGGTATGTTTATTTTGTTCTTTGTTTATCACAGATTTGTGTTGCCAAAACCAGCTTCCGACCATGCCACCGCCACCCATTCGGCAACAGATATTTTGCGCGAATTCGGAGGAACTTTCAAATCGTTCTTCCAGAAACCGGGTGTTGGACTTGCCATCACCTTTATGCTTCTCTACCGTTTGGGCGAAGCCATGTTGGTGAAAATGGCCTCACCATTCCTGCTCGATGCCCGCGAAGTTGGTGGACTTGGACTTACAACAGGTCAGGTAGGTCTTGTATATGGAACTGTTGGTATCATTGCACTCACACTCGGAGGTATAGTGGGAGGTATTGCTGCCTCGCGCCGTGGACTTAAATTCTGGATATGGCCTATGGCTTTGTGTATTACGTTACCACACTTGGCCTTCCTTTATTTATCGTGGTTTCTACCCGAAAATTTATTCCTGATCAATGCAGCGGTGGCCTTCGAACAGTTCGGATATGGATTCGGATTTACAGCTTACATGCTATATATGATTTATTTTGCCGATGGCGAACACAAAACAGCGCACTATGCCATTTGCACAGGCTTCATGGCTATGGGTATGATGTTGCCCGGCATGATAGCTGGTTGGTTACAGGATTTGCTGGGCTACAATCATTTCTTTATCTGGGTAATGATTTGCGCCATTCCTACACTAGCTGTTATACCATTTATGAAAATCGACAAAAACTATGGTATAAAAAAGAAAGAAGCTTAAGAAGCTAATTTGCCAATAAGTCAATGTGCCAATGAGAGAAATGTTGGAATGTAAAAACAAAAAATTAAAAAAACTCTTCTGTAAAATCGATTCAGAACAAAAAATATCTCATTTTGCGAAATCAAAAATAAGATATAGAATTCTATCGCATTGTTTTCTTATTCGTTTTTCGTTTCAATGACTCATTGGCACATTGGCTCATTAGTATATTGGCACATTGACTTATTTTCTTTACTTTTGCACACAATAATTCTGTTGCAATATAACATTTAATAATTTTCCCGATTGAAAGTCTGTCATTTATGGCTGATATTGGGGAATTTGATTTTTATATGAAAATATTAGTTCTTGGCGCCGGGAAAATGGGCACATTCTTGACCGATGTATTGTGTATTCAGCACGAGGTTGCACTTTTCGACACCGACCCTAAACGCCTTCGTTTTGTGTTCAATACCTTTCGAATGACTCAATACGAGGAAATTCGCGAATTCGAACCGGAGTTAGTCATCAACTGCGTCACCCTTAAGTACACAATCGACGCTTTTCAGACTGTTCTTCCTTTTCTGCCCAAAAACTGTATCATTTCGGATATTGCTTCGGTAAAAACAGGATTACAGGCCTACTACGAAAGCACCGGTATGCGTTATGTTTCAACACATCCGATGTTTGGCCCTACCTTTGCCACGCTCGACAACCTGAGCACGCAAAGCGCCATTATCATTTCTGAATCCGACCATATGGGAAAAGCATTTTTCAAAGATTTGTATGGTTCGCTCCACCTCCGTATTTTTGAATATACTTTCGACGAGCACGACGAAACAATCGCCTACTCGTTGTCCATCCCATTTGCATCCACCCTTGTTTTTGCTTCGGTAATGAAACATCAGGAAGCGCCGGGGACTACATTTAAACGCCACATGGACATTGCAAAAGGACTGCTTTCGGAGGACGATTATTTGTTGACAGAAATTCTGTTCAATCCCAACACACCCAAGCAAATCAATAATATCCGCACCGAGTTGAAAAATTTGCTGAACATGATTGAAAACAAAGACACTGAAAAAATGCAGGCTTTTCTGACGAAAGTGAGAAAAAACATAGAATAGCCCAACAACGATTGGCTTAAAAGAAGAAATAAACAATAGATTTGAGATTCGTATAATTCGTATTCATTTATTAAAATCAGTATCAAATGGAAGCAAAAGAACAAGTATTGGACGCCATGAAAAAAGCAGGCGCACCCTTGAATGCAGGAAAAATAGTAGAACTCACCGGCCTTGACCGCAAGGAAGTTGACAAAGCCATGAAAGCTTTAAAAGCCGATGGCGCTATCGAATCGCCTAAAATGTGCTACTGGCAACCAAAATAAGAAATCTAATTCTGTCGTCCTGATAAAGCCTTGTTTTTTCAGGACGACACTTTTATACCCGCTGCCTGACCATGAAGGAAATTCTTTTTTACGCAGCCTCAGTGGAACTGAAAAACTATTTTGATTGCCCAAGCAGAAAATCTCTTTTTATTTTCGGCATCAAAACAGCTTACTTAATGCAACATACCCCTCACGCCGCATACAAAGCAAAATATTTATGCAATAAAAATTTGTTTTGTATCAAAAAAGCAGTATCTTTGCACTCACAAAATATCGCGGAGTGGAGCAGTGGTAGCTCGTTGGGCTCATAACCCAAAGGTCGTTCGTTCGAGTCGGGCCTCCGCAACTTAATAAGGATTCATGATTTTCGTGAGTCCTTTTTTTTGCTTAATATACATAAAAAAGTTGAATTAATTTATTTTAATTCATTTGGAACTCTGTTTCATTGAATTTTATGTTTATAATAAAAAAAATGCTATATTTGCACCTCGTTTGAAAAAATTGAAATAATTAATGTTTTATCTTTAAATAAATTTTCCATGCAAAACAAAGGACTTATCAGGATTTTTGCAGTAGCACTCACTTTGGTGTGTTTGTTTTACCTGTCCTTTACTGTTGTTACAAGTACCTACAATAAAAAAGCAGTTGACTACGCAGCAGGGGACAAAATGAAAGAGTTTCAGTATCTGGACTCTGTGGCCAACGAAAGCGTTTGGTTAGGCTACACTTTGAAAGAATGTCGCGAGAAGGAAATCAACCTTGGTCTCGACTTGAAAGGTGGTATGAACGTTACGCTCGAAGTATCGGTTCCGGATATTATCCGTTCGCTATCAGGGTATAACACTACTCCTAATTTCAACAAAGCAATCGCTACTGCTTCCGAAAGACAAAAAACAAACAGTCAGGTTCAGTACCTTGATTTATTTGTTAAAGCGTATAAAGAATTAGATCCTAACGCTAAACTGGCTACAGTTTTCAGCACTTTCGAACTAAAAGATAAGATTTCGTTGACTACTTCAAACGAAGACGTGGTAAAAGTATTGAAAGAAGAAATTGATGGAGCTATCAGCAACTCATTCAATGTACTTCGTACACGTATCGACCGTTTCGGGGTTGTGCAGCCCAACATACAGCGCGACAACAACAACACAGGCCGTATCCTGATTGAATTACCGGGTATCAAAGAACCTGAACGTGTACGTAAATTACTTCAGGGATCGGCTAACCTCGAATTCTGGGAAACATACGAATTGTCGGAAATTATCAACAATATATCGCAAGCCAACCAGGTGATTGCTACATTGACAAATGCAAGCTCTGCTCCGGTAGCAGTAGCAGACACTACAAAGGCTGCAACTACCGAAACCGCTGCTGCTCCTGCAAAACCAGCTTCGGGCGTCGACAGTCTGAAAGCAGCATTGGGCAAAAAAACCGAAGCATCTGCCGATTCAACAAAATTGCAACAGGAGTGGGCCAAAGAAAATCCTTTGATTTCAATTCTTCAGCTAGCAATGAATGGCAATCAGGTGAGCCGTGGCCCAATCGTAGGGATGGCACACAGCAAAGACACTGCTAAAATCAATGCTTATTTTGCAATGAAACAAGTGAAAGAAGTACTTCCACGCGACTTAGGTCTACGCTGGACAGTAAAAGCACTTGATACAAAAGGAGAAATATTCCAGTTAATTGCCATTAAAGTTACAAATCGTGATGGCCGCGCTCCTTTAGCCGGAAACGTTATTACAGATGCACGTGCCGACTTCAGTCAGACTTCAGCTTATGCCAACGTATCGATGACAATGAATGCCGAAGGAGCTAAAACCTGGGCACGTATGACCAAAGATAATATTGGAAAATCTATTGCTATTTCTCTGGATGGTTATATTTATTCATTCCCTACTGTAAATGGAGAAATTACTGGTGGAAGTTCTCAAATTACAGGTAACTTCACTGTAGAAGAAGCAAAGGATTTGGCTAACACTTTGAAATCGGGTAAAATGCCTGCACCTTGCCGTATTGTACAGGAAGATATTGTAGGTCCTTCATTGGGTCAGGAAGCTATCAACAACGGTTTGTGGTCGTTTGTAGTTGCCTTTATCTTCGTACTTATTTACATGATGCTTTATTACGGTCTCATTCCGGGACTTATTGCCGATATCGCCCTGTTCATTAACGTATTCTTCCTGATGGGGATTCTTGCTTCCTTCCAGGCTGTGCTTACGCTACCGGGTATTGCAGGTATTGTGCTTACGCTGGGGATGGCTGTGGATGGTAACGTATTGATATACGAACGTGTACGTGAAGAGCTTATCAAAGGTAAAACGATGAAAAAAGCAATTCAGGATGGATTCAGCAACGCTATTTCGGCAATTGTCGATGCCAACGTAACAACATTGATTGCAGGTATTGTATTAGCTGTGTTTGGTTCTGGACCAATTTTGGGCTTTGCCACCACTTTAATTATTGGTATCGTTACTTCGTTCGTTACTTCGGTATTCCTAACCCGTTTGATGCTGGAGATATATGCCAACAGAGAAAATGCAAAACAATTGCCTTTTACCACCAAAGCTACTGAGGCCTGGTTCCAAAACACAAAAATCGATTTTATTGGAAAACGTAAAACATGGTATATCGTTTCAAGTGTTGTGATTGTTATCTGCCTTGGTTCATTGGCTACAAGAGGACTAAGTCTGGGTATCGACTTTAGCGGTGGACGTAACTATATCGTTCGTTTCGATCAGCCGGTATCTACCGATAATGTACGTGATCTGCTCGAAAGCCAATTCGAAGGTTCTGGTGTTTCGGTAATCAGCATTGGAAATGAAAATCAGGTACGTATATCTACAAAATATAAAATTGATGACAACTCTGAAAATGTTGGAGGCGAAATTGAAGGTAAATTATACACCGGTTTGAAATCTTTATTGAAAGCAGATGTAACACAGGAACAATTTGTTGAAAACAATATAAAGAGTTCTCAGAAAGTAGGTCCAACCATTGCCGACGACATTAAAACGGGTGCTATCTGGGCTGTAATTGTTGCCTTGTTTGGTATTTCGTTATACATTCTGATCCGATTCAGCGATATAGCATTCTCCATTGGAGCTATGGCTTCTCTGTTCCACGATGTGATTATCATTTTGGGTGCTTACTCCCTGTTGTATAGTATAATGCCTTTCTCAATGGAAATGGATCAATCGTTTATTGCCGCTATTCTGACCTATGTCGGATTCTCGGTGAACGATACGGTGGTTATCTTCGACCGTATCCGCGAAAACATAGGTCTTTATCCAAAACGAAGCAGAGAAGATATCATGAACGAATCGTTGAACGAAACGCTCAGCCGTACCTTTAGTACTTCTGCCAGCGTATTGGTAGTAATGATTGCTATCTTTGTTTGGGGAGGTGAAACCATCCGCGGATTTATCTTTGCACTCTTGATTGGAACAATCTTAGGGGTTTACTCTACACTCTTTGTGGCAGTACCTATTGCCCACGACATTGTAATTAAAAAGAACAAGAAAAAAGAGTTGGGTTCAGCTAAGGCTACTGCAACAGAAAAAAAATAATTTTTTATACGTTTTATAAAGCCCTCAAGAGCTTCGCTGATAATTTCGGCGAAGCTCTTTTGTTTTGAACGTAAACGCAATTTATTTCTCACTGAATCACCGGACAACGACCGTTTTTATTAACAAAAAAATCCATCTTTATTCTTTCATGAAAACATCTGGTGTTTTTCATTCAATTTTTATACCTTTACATCAACAATAATCTCAAAAAGTATTTGCCACAACAGTTTGATAATGTCAGCTTTAAAACTAAATAGCTCATCTACGCTCGATATATATTCGTCCGACACCGATAGCGTTCTCGATTTACCCTTACTGACCGGAATAAGTGCAGGATTCCCTTCGCCGGCCATGGACTTTATTGATTTAAACATCGACCTGAACCGGCATTTGATAAAGCACCCAACAGCTACTTTCTACGGAAGAGTGAAAGGCGAATCGATGAAAGATGCAGGAATAAACGATGGCGATTTGCTGATTATTGACAAGAGCATTACGCCTGTCGACGGAAAAATAGCCGTATGTTTTGTGGATGGTGATTTTACGCTGAAAAGAATTAAAACAGATAAAGATGGAGTATGGCTTATTCCGGCCAACGAGAGTTATCAACCCATACATCTTAACGAATCGAACGACCTTCGGATTTGGGGAGTGGTTACACATGTAATTAAGTCAGTATAATGTTTGCACTGGTCGACTGTAATAATTTTTATGCTTCATGCGAGCGGGTGTTTCGCCCCGACTTGAATGGCAGACCTGTCGTTGTGTTATCCAACAACGACGGATGCGTCATTGCCCGAAGCAACGAAGCCAAAAAAGCAGGAGTTCCCATGGGCGCACCGGCCTATCAGTATAAACAGTTATTCGAGACACAACATATTGAGGTTTTCTCAGCTAATTTTGCATTGTATGGCGATATGAGCAACCGTGTAATGAGTATTTTGGGAATGTTCTGTCAGAACATCGAAATTTATAGTATCGACGAAGCCTTTATGAATTTTAATGGTTACAATCTTCATGACCTGGAGGAACTTGGTACGAAAATAAAAAAGCAAGTGGAACAATGGACAGGCATACCCGTAAGCATAGGGTTTGCACCCACCAAGGCATTGGCGAAAGCAGCCAACAGAATTGCAAAAAAATTCCCGGAACGCACTAAAGGCGTTTACCTTATCGATACTGAAGACAAACGCATCAAAGCATTGAAATGGCTGAAAGTAGAAGATGTGTGGGGAATAGGTCGTAGACACGCCCGCAGATTACAGGGCATTGGTATCCATACAGCTTTCGATTTTTGTAACATGAGCGAACAATGGATCAAAAAGAATATGTCGGTAGTGGGTGTGCGATTGCTAAAAGAACTGCAGGGTATCCCCGTATTAGAAATGGAAGAAGTGCAAGCCCGAAAAAGCATAGCCACCACCCGCACTTTCGATGGCAATTACACCGATAAAGATAAAATACGCGAACGTGTGGCCAGTTTTGCAGTATCCTGCGCCGAAAAGCTACGCAGGCAAGGATCGTGCTGCAAAAGCCTCATGGTATTTATAACCACCAACGGACATCGGGACGATTTGCCACAACACAACCAGAGCGTTGTCATCAAACTTCCCTTTGCAACCAATTCGTCTATCGACATTGTGAAATTTGCCACAGCAGGTTTCGAACAACTTTTCAAAAAAGGTTATGCTTACAAAAAAGCGGGCGTTATCCTTATGGATTTTTCGTCGGAGGAACATCTGCAACTCACTCTTTTCGAAGCCCAAAACCCAAAACACCGGCCACTAATGAAAGTGATAGACAAAATTAACGCTTCGTACGGACAGCAAAAAATAAGGCTGGGCGCGCAGGATACCGGAAGAGTATGGAAAATGAAACAGGAAAAACTGTCGCCACGCTACAGCACCAACCTGAACGAAATTATAACAATAAAGGTCTGAAAACAGGATCAGTACAGCTCGTCGTTTTTATATTTTTCTACAATGGTTTCAATAATTGAATCCTGGTCTTTGTGAAACTCGGTTTTCAGATCGGTTCCAAAAATTTTACCAACGCCATACCAAAAAGTGGCCGAAAAAGCTCCACGATAATTCTTAATAATCTCGTAACCTGTTTTATCGGTTTCCCTGGCGATTAATTTAAGCAGTAGCTTTCCCTGAGCCACCGACATGGTGCGTACCGCTGTTTCGTATTGCTGAAACAATATCTTTTCTGTTTCCTTGATTAGTTTTTTTCGTTCCGATTCACTTTCGATTTGACTCAAACGCGCATCTAAATCGGCCATAAGATCTCTTGTTTTCAACGCATAAGGATATACTTTTTTGAAATTACGGATGTTTCTAAAGTTTTTTTGATAAAATTTATAGTTTTCGCTATCCTTGTGATACTGGCGTTCAGCCCCTTGTTTTTGAGTAGCGGCTTTTGCTATTTCACGTATTTCGGCCACTACAGCCACATCATCGGGCAGTTTCTTTACCGAATCCACTTTCAACGCTTGTATCACCTCAATTTTTTTCATTACCGTATCTTCGGCCAACACTTTTTCTTCTATTACATTTTCGGGAAGCGGAGTTGGTGTCGGATCGCTGACTTTAAACGAACCTTTATCGGTCGATGTGCTTTCCGATGCTTTGTCGGAGTTTTCATTCACAACATCCCCTTTTCCGTCGGGCTTGGGTAAAGCATCGTCATTTATATTCTCGGCCATCATGTCCTCCATCAGCAGTTCAAGATTATCAATCTCGTCATCAGTCATCTGCCCCGACTTATCGCCCGAAAGATCGGACTGAAAAAGCGCGAATATAAGCAAACAGATCAAAAGCGTACCTGCTGAAGCGAAATAATGACTATTTATTTTTTTTAAAGAAGACATTTTGAAGAATTATAAACGCACAGTTTTACGGGTATACCTTAAATTTATACATGAAGTACATCAGGGAAAAAACTATTCTTTCTTAGTAGCCAAAATCATTTTCACATTCAAACTATTTCCAATCTCCAGAACGTTCACCAATTGCTGAACGGTGAGTGAGTTATCGCACCGCACAACCACAAGCGCTTCAGGAGCTTTGCTGATTTCATTTTGCAAAGTCGGACGCAGCATCTCAAAGGCAATCTGCTTGTTGTTCACAAAATAATGCAGTTCTTTGTTTACCGACAGCAAAATTTCCTTTTTGTGAATAGACTGGGTATTTTCGGCTTTTGGAAGATTGAGTTTAACAACATTGGGACTCAAAAGCGTAGAAACAATGATAAAGAACAACATTAGAAAAAACATAATGTCATTCATGGCAGAAGTAAAAATCTCAGCTTTTACTTTATTTTGGGATCGCAAATTCATCTTTTGGTATCTTTCAGAAAATCAAGGAAATCAACAGCATTGCGTTCCATTCGGTTCACTATTTTACCCACCTTAATATTCAGCCAGTTATAAAAAATATATGCCAAAACGCCTACAACAAGACCGGCAGCACTCGAAACCATTTTCACATAAAGACCGGCCGAAACTACCCCGATACTTACATCTGCCGTTTGCGAAATATCGAAAAATATTTTGATAACACCCAAAATCGTTCCTAAAAATCCAAACATTGGTGCAATACCGGCTATGACAGCCAGTACTGGCAACCCCTTTTCGAGTTCATACACTTCGAACTTTCCCACTATCTCAATCGATTCTTCAATTTCCTTTATCGGACTTCCAATACGCCCGATTCCTTTTTCCACCATGCGGGCAATGGGTAAATCTTTACGGGCACACAAGCTAAGTGCATCTTCAATTTCATTTGCTTCGATGAGCTGTTTGGTTTCCTTTATGAAATTGCCCTCGTTGGCCGAAGCTCTTTGGATTGAAATAAACCTTTCGATAAAAATGTAAATGGCCAACACAAACAAGAAACCAATAGGAATCATGATAAGGCCACCCTTCTGGATAATTTCCCACATACTGAATGCCGAAGCGTTGGAAACTACCGGAAGTGTATTGATTTGCGAGCCTACAGTATCAGCAGCAAGCGGTGCCTGAAGAAGAATTGAAAATATCATTTTTATTGAAAGCGTTAAATAATATAAGTGTTACGGACAAAAAGCATACTAATGTCCATTGTAGCCGGACAAAGCAAACACAAAAGTAAGAATTTTAATTTATTAATTTCAGTTACACTAAAAACAAACGTGTTACAAACCATATTATTTCACATCTTTACACTTAGGGTTTGTAAAACGTTAAAACAACACAAAAACCGCACTTCATGCCGGTACAATCAGACCGTAGCCAGACGTAAAAACACTCAGAGAACTCTAATCCAGGTATTTATTATTAAACAATAAAAATCCTATGTTCAATCCAAAGTTCCAGCGACTTACACCATCGCTATAATGATTCACAAACACGCCTGCTGATGCCACCTTAAAATCGAATACAAGGGTAGACTCCACCATATACTCAGTAGAGAAGTAAGGCGTTGTTAGTCCGGCTGAATTATCGGCTTGCTTGTAGAAACTCCGATAAGGAACAAACCAATAAATTTCGTTCCGAAAATGCAACTGATCAGTAATTACATAAACAGGTTTGACACCAAGGGCCACATACTGATGCGCACTGAAGGCGGGATTGAAAACAACTTTGCTATGAGGTGTGGGACGAAATGCCGGAGACTGAATAATCGTTGCAGTATAATTGTTCGAGTGCGCCCGTCCGGTATAGGACACTTCGGCAAAAGCCCCCAAAGTAAGATGACGTGCAACAGAATAATACTTATCCGATTTTAGTTTGAACTGCAACCACATAGACGTATTCTCATCATTGTGAATTTCGGGTGACACATTCGATTTGAAATGTTCGTCACCCCCTACAAACTGTAGACTCGCCATATAGTTATGACCTTTCGTTGGGTACACCACATTGTTGAGTGTGTACGATTCTACTCTCCCGAAAACACTTCCCAGATTATAGATACTTTGATTCATACCGCTTGTTCCACTGGATAAATTCTGCCTGTATTTATCGGTAAGCCGACCAAAGCCGATCCCAAATTCCATTCGCCCTTTCATGGTGAGTGGAAAACCAAAACTAAATTTACTGAACAATTCGGACTGATTAAAGTATGAAGTTCGATCGTCGTTGTAAAACACCCTGTCGCCTTCGTAATAGTCGAAACGATGAATATTGAAGACAAGTTTCATATACCAGTCTTTTGCTGTAGGCAAATCAATGCGCGAACCAATACTCAAACCATTGTATGCCCGGCCAAACTGCGCATCAAGGTAAGCAGTTTGCGAATATTCTTTAAGATTCTGATAAGTGAGCCCAAAATAGGCCTCGTTGGATGTAGATGAAGATATATTTCCACCCAGTGCTACTTTTAGTTGGTTTTCGGCACGCACTCTCAAACGCAAATCGAAATTCCCTGTCGAATCGTTATAAATAGCACGGGGCATAACTTCCGAAATTTTATCGTCGGCAATAAGTTTAAAGTATCCTTCTTTAAATTCCTTTGCATCAAACTCCTTATTTCCGGCGTGAAATATATTCTCTACATATTGTTTCTGCAAACTATCGACGCCAACAACGTATACATTTTTAAATTTCAACGCGGGCAGTTGGTTTTTAAAATGAGCACGTCGCAGCACCATCTCTTCTTTACTCACCCTGCGTTGCACTCTCTGCATGATTTCCGGCATACGCTTCATCACCTCATCGTAACCCAACTTCACCAGCTGATCAACTTTGCTAAAATCAAAAGTATTCACGTTTTCAAGCTTAAAATTAAGCATCACGCCTTCTGCCTCCGGAATACTGTAATCCGACTTACTCATAATCATATTTTCAATCTGCCTTACAATATCATTCTCATCGGGTTTGGGCGGATTGTTTGAGACAGCACTCCCCAGCATAAAATCCGGTTTGAAATCGGAGCGCATCACATCCACCGGAAAATTATTGAAAATACCCCCGTCGAACAATAATTGATTGTTAATCATAATAGGTTTATACATAAACGGGAAAGTCATTGATGCCCGAACGGCATCTCCCAGGCTTCCGCTACGGAATACCACCGCTTCCTTTCTATAAATATCGGAAGCTATACAGCGGAAAGGCACAAAAAGATTGTCGAAATTTCCTTTTGCCAACGCATTAGCCCTGCTGAACAATTCAACAAAAGCATAATTCATTTGACGGGGCGAAACTATATTTGTAGGCAAAAAAGTAGGTCTGAAGTTTATAGAGTCAAGTTGTTTAGGGTTGAAAGACAACTCTGCTATGATTGGTTTAGGGTCGGCGTTCCGGTAGTAATATACATATTCAGGATCAAGTTCGCCTGTGGACCAGCGTTTGAAATCCTCTGATTTCAGCACCGCAGCAATATCGTCGGGCGAGTAACCCATGGCATACAGACTACCAACAATGGCACCCATCGAAGTTCCCGTAACATAATCCACAGGTATATTGTTGTCTTCAAGTGCTTTGATGACTCCAATGTGCGCTATACCCCTTGCACCGCCACCACTAAGCACCAAACCAATCTTCTGTGCGGAAACCCATCCACTCAGCAGTATGCAGATTACTAATAGTTGATATTTTTTCATCATAACAGAATGCTTTTTATAGTTGCCGTAAAATTACTAAAAAGCAATATAGCTTGTATATGATTGAAAGAATAAAAATGCTAAAAATCATTGATATTATTTACGGTTCCCGACATTCAAACAAAACAATGCTCCGATATCCATAATAAACAAAGAACCGCCTCTTCCTTAACGGAAAAGGCGGTTTAAAAGTTCGTATTTACAACGAAAAACGATACTGTTTATTTCACAAATTTAGTTGAAACACCATTTACGCGAATAATATAAATACCACTATTCAGCGCTTTGCTATAATTGCTGTTAGCAACTGTTTTATCAAGCAAAGCTCCATTTATCGAATACAATTCGATATTCGCTTCACCATCTAAAACTACTTCAATGCCCGAAACTGTACGCATAATACGTGCTGTAACCTGAATTTCGTCAACACCTGTACCGGGAATAGCTGTAACAAACCTTGCAATTTCATCATCCATAACCGGAGCTATAGCCCAGCGATTGTCTCTGTTCGAACCATCACTGTTCGATTCCCAGTTATCGGCGTTCATGTCATTTGTGTAGTATTTATATTCAGTATTTGCCGGATACTTATCACCTGCATTACCACCAAGCACTATACTGTAGGTACTTCCGTTCTTTGTCATCTCGTGACCGGCAGCCCACGCATCAAAACTTCCTTTTACGAATAGCGTATTCGGTACTGCTGTTGCAAAAGTAGCATTCAAGGTGATTTTATTAACGCGAAACCAGATAGGTACATTATCGTTTGCCGAATAGCTGCGATTTGATCCCTCCAACGGAGGATTTGATCCGTCGAAAACAGCTTCCTGATAATCCCAATCTCCTTTTTCGCAGAGATATTTATATTCAACACCATCGACACATGGTAAAATAGCTCCAAATTCATTTGCACTTCCTGTAGCTTTCAAAGCAAAAGGATCTGTAATTTCCCAGTTTTTTCCTGTAAAACTACCTGCGACGTATACTTTAGAAGTTCCTTTTGGCACTGTAACCTTAAATTGTTTAGCTACAGTCGTTAAGTCAGTTGTTGCTTCATCTGCACCTACGTACGTTAAATCAGCACGAGTTGAACCGTCAATGTCGGTTAGCACTGTGGCTTGTTTGGGTACTGCCAATTGCCAATCGCCGATTGAAGCACCTGTTAAACTTAAATCGCCAGTTGCTGCGTTTGTGAAGTTAACATCTACAGATTTGGAATTAGCATCCTGACCTGATGCTGTGCGCCATAGAGCCCAATCAAATATATCTGTTCCATTATAAAATCCAATCCAATTATTAGAAGTTGTTGCAAAAATAACGTTATTATCCGAAGTGAAAGTACCACCAGTACCAACTCTGCGTATACCCCAAACTTTCATAGTACTTTCATTTGAAACTATAATATTGTTTTTTACGTTCATTGTTCCTGTTGGTGATGCTTCTGTAACTGCACCTGTTGCAAAGGCAATAGCAGCAATAAATGAGCCTGTTGTGGTAGTCATATCGGTCATTTCGGGAATCACAATAGTATTGTGGTAGATGTTTGAAGTAGAGCCTCCAATATGTCTTATTCCGTAAATTTTAACGCCTTGAACAGAAGCATTTGCTATTGTAAAACCTGTAATAAAATTATTATATATATTTACAATTTTCGGTGTTGCCAATTGGTTATCTATTCCAATTGCACCATTACTTGCTGCAGGTCCAGCTGCTGTATTCCAGGTTTTTACTTGCTTAATTATATTATTGAAAATATTAAAAGTACCTGCTGCAGCACCACCAGTCAACACAGCAATTGTTTGAGCAGCACCAGTAGAAAGTTGTAAATCGTGTGTAATAGTATTACCACTAATTTCACCATCAGCTACATAATTAAACATAATAGCTCGGGTAGCCCTTGAGGTAACTACATTATTCTGAATTTTAATCCCAGTCATTAAAGCTGTTGGAGTCCCTGAAACAGATATAAGAGCACCTAACGATCCATTCCCCGAGTTTGCATTTAATGTATTGTTTAATGCTGTGAAATTATCAGGAGCAAAAGTTGTATAGTCTGTTAGTTGTATACAGGCATTTGAAGATCCACTTGTGTTCTTAGTAGTGATAATACAGTTTTTTATAGTTATTCCATCGCAATTTCCAAAAACACGAAAAACAGAACGTGTTACACTGGATGCTGATCCAATAAAGGTCAAATCTTTAGTTGAACCATCAATTGTGTTTGAACCATCAATAATTAAATTATTGGTGGGAATTAAGTTCGTATTTAACGCATTAGGTGATCCAATTATAAAATGCCCATCAATACTTACCGATGTCCCAATATTTGTAAAAGTAATTACTGGATTTGTAGTAGCAGCAGGTTTAATTGTTATTTTAAACAGGCCAGTATTTACACCAAGGCTAATATCAGCCGCTTCTGTTAAGTTTGAAGTTATTTCCAACAAAACATCTCCTGCAACACCGTTCGCATTGACTGCATCGATAGCAGCTTTCAATGTTGTGAAATCAGAAACAGGGTCAGTAACACCCACCTTGTATGTCCCTGACATGGCTTGTGCCATTGCTACCAAAGAGATAGCTAATGCAGCCGTTAATAAAGTAATTTTTCTCATAAATAATTAAATTTAAAAATGAATACTATTGATAATAATATCAGGCTGTAAATATATGATTAGTTGCAAACGTTTGCAATAGCAATTTTAATGTTTAACAACATTATTTTAAGCAATTGAAATATATTTTGAGAAAAAACGGATAACAGAAGAAAAGAACACCCTATATACAAGAAAATCTCAAAGCGCCCGACATTAAAACGCCAAACACTCTGAGATTCTCTTTTCAAATTATATTTCTTAATTCTTGATAATCCGTCGAACTGATGTACCTGCCGAAGTTTTCACTTTCAACACATAAACACCTGACTGGAAATTACGTAATGAAATTTGGATTTTGTTTGTATTTACAATATCAGAAGCTATTAACTGACCTTTTAAATCAAACAAACCATAAGACTCTACTTCAACCTCTTTACTTTCAACCACAATCCTGTCAACAGTAGGATTAGGATAAACAAGCACCAAGTTATCGGCCGAAGGAATATTCTCCACTGCACTTATCACCACCCTGACAGTCTGAGTCGAAGGAGCTGGTGTAGTAAACTGTTGATCGGCTTTCGGAAGTGCCCAAACACCCATTCGTTTATCTGAAAATGAAACAGCATAAACATTGCCCGCTCTATCGAACGAAAGTCCTGCCGTACTCGCTCCCAAGGCTGGTTTAATTGAATGAAGTCTGGTTAACACAGGTACACCCGCAGTATTATAGGCCACCGAAAAGATTTTAATCTCATTAGCACATCCCATAGCCAACTTCGTACCGTCAGCACTCACAGCCATTCCACCATGATTTGAGTTTTCGACAAGCGTTGGGGTCAAGCCCGAATTAAAATCAACAAGCCCAGCAGTATTTACATGAATCAACGAAGGAATTGTTGAAGCATCGGCAGATCTATATTGCGAAATCCACCATCCTCCACGCGCATCAGGCGCTATACAAGAATTCATGTTTTGTTGCAAATTTCCATTCAACGCATCATTATACACCACAATAGGCGCCGCCTGATAGGGCGCAGTCAGTTTACCAATATTATATTGAAGTAAGTTTCCGGCACTTGAGGCTTCGGCATTTACATAATCCTCATCAAATGTAAATAATTTCGTCTCATCACCTGTCCCTGTAGAATAACAGTGAGCAATAGAGCCATGTACATCAACCCCATTGAACGAAGACAACCCTGAAGATGCCTTTGTAAGACCGTTAAAAACAGGAACAAACGAATCGGCAGGTCGCTCTGGATTCATAACCCAAACACCCGGATGAGCATCACTCCAATCACAAATATAAACATTACCATCTTCACCTACCGAAAGTCGCATTGGACTGCTTGAACTCGTGGAACCCCAAGCAACAGCACCATTATAAGCATTTGCGCCCTGGTTGGTAATATCCTGAAGTGCGCTATTTAAAATATAAACACCATCGCGTGTTGTTCTGGCAGGCAATGTGCCCTGAGCTGATTCAGAAACATATACTCGCCCGAAATATCGGCTTTCGAAATTATTATCGACTGATACACTTCGTGGGTAATTAAACTGCATCAATGCATCTGCATTGTCAGATACCTTAACTGGACGATCGACCCCGGAACCGGTTACCTCAACCGCCCACGCATAATCACCAGCAGCAAGTCCATCGAAATTACCTGGTATCGAATGTACTCCTTTCGCCAGTGGCCCTACAGGGATCACCTTTGCAATCTCGGTACCTTTCATGATATTGACATTGACGTTCTCTGCATCTGCATTCAGTGTAAAGCCAAACTCATAGGCATTCACACAATCCACGCAAGTAGGACTTATCAAACTCAACTCCGATGCATACACATTTGCTTTTGCCGTTGGACTTACTGTTCGGTAGCGGGCAATTCCCTGTTGTTGTGCAAGAATAATCAAATCGATATCATATCCGGTCACTTTACCGGCAGCCATCATATAAGTTGCTTTTTGGATACCAAGCCCCATTTCAGGATATTTTACCGTCAGCTTTTTTGCGTTATTAAGTCCATCTGTCACATCAAACATTGCAACACCAACAGCAGTAGAATCGGCACCACAAACAGGTGAAACCATAAACACATGCTTCGCGTGACGGAAAAACTGAATACCTGAAGCTACCGGCTGTAGTACATATCCCGATTTTTCTGCAAAAGCAGCTTTATTTACCAATGCCGAGCGATCGGCCAATCCCCAGTTAAACTGATATTCAGTTGGAAGAAGCTTATCGCTATCGATATAAAAATGATCAGAACCAGTAGTTGAGGTACTGAACTTATATTTCTTCCCCCATAAACCTTCCGTATAATTGGTCACATCCATCATGTATTTATAACCGATAGCAGACACTCCTTCTTCGTATTGCAAACCCATAATTCTGATCTGTTTCGATGTCCCAACCGTAACAGATGGCGTATAAAATGTACATTTCCAGCGAGGACCACTAACCGCAAAGGTCTCTCCCACAACTCCTGTAGACCATGAAGCCTGATACTGAGTCTGGAAAAGCAACTTAGGCGCCACTGAATCGTTATCCCATGTATACACTTTGAAATATCGCCCTTTCAATTCAGGCAACGAAATTGAATCTTTATTACAAGCCAGCAAATACCCATCGGATGTAAATGCAATATCACTCAAGACTTCTACACCTGAAGAAACGCCTGCAAGATCCATTTCCCTTATCAATGCGTTGGTTGATGCATTCACAACAAGTATTTTGGGTTCAGTTGTTAGCACATACAACTTTTCATTCCGATAAACTACCTTTTTTATCTGCTTTTGGTTGAGCCATTCCGGAGCAGACGGACTGTTTAAAACATCAAATTTATATTCACTCATGGCTATCACACCAGCTTCCTGAACAGGCTCGGGATAATCAGGTGTTGTATCTTTGGTCAATACAATAGATGGATTTACGAGCATCATTTTTGCATAAGTTGTGGTGGCAGCTACAACCGTTACGGTGGTATCTTTCGTCAAATGATCCTTTACGGAAAACCTTAGTTTATAGTTTCCGGGTGCAAGGTTATGAAAAGCGAACACACCATTATAAAGCGTATCTACGGTGTAATTATTCAACGAATCACCAGCAGAATTCATTAACTTTATATTAGCGCCATTAAGAGGCAACCAACGATCGTGCGTCCCCGACTTATAGGTAAATTTACTATTACTAAATGTTTGATCTTTCCCTTTTACAAATCCTGCAATTACACCTGTAGCAGGTAAATCCCGTTGAAAATAATTGCAAAAGTATTTATAAAAATTTGTCGCTTCAAGCTTTCTGTAGTCCTGATTCAACAAACGATGCGTTTCGGGCAGATAATCGTGAAACGAACCCTCGGACAAAAATCCGGGAACAGTAAGAGGGCGAAGAACCCCTAAGCCCGAAGTATTTCCATAAAACGAATAATCTCCTCGAATATTGGTGGTGGTTGCATAATTGGTCCAAACAGTCAATCCATTATCAATAAGCCGAGTCCAGGCTGCCTGCGCCATCGGCAAACTTGCTGCAACTGTCGGAGCTGTGTCGTAGCCATGAAACAACAAAAGCAAATAATTGGTGCCCGTATTTGTTGCCAGGGCATTACTATGTATTGACAAAAATGCATCAACACCATTTGCGTTGGCTTCTTCAGCGATTTCACTCAGCAGACGATCATCTTCATCTCTGTTTTGAGTTCTCGACATGTAAACAGTGGCATTAGCCACCTGCAACATATCACGTAATGCGAGACCCTTTTGCAAATTACTCCACGACTCCCAGAAACCCAAAGTATCGCCCAATGCAAAATTAATTGTGGCAATATTACGATCATTTGCTCCATTGTAGCCTCCATGACCGGGGTTAATATATATTTTTACTCCTGTAAAATCGGTTGCGTATGAACTTAGGCATACAAACAACATAAGGAAGATTCCAATAATTTTTTTCATAATGCGTTCCTCCTATTTAATATTAATATTCATTAAGTACAATTGTCCCTTTTCCGTGCAAAAAGCAATTTGCTTAGCATCTACCGAAGCGGCAGGATAGAGAGCTATCATTTCTGCATTTTGCGTTAGCGTCTGACGCACTTTGGCATTTACTGACACTGCAACAATTGAGGACGCCGTAATAAATTCGCCGTTATCCTTGTCGTCCATGCCAACTACCCAATTATTGTTTAGCCACTTTGGAGCACTTAATTTCCCTAATGATTTTACATTCAATCCATTCATATCGCAAACAAAAGTACCTTTACCTGCAACTGTATAAACGATTCTTGTAAAATCGGGAGACACTGAAGACCAAAAATAGCTTTCGTTGATTCCATTCGGCGTCAACACTTTTCTGATCCCTTTATTGTAAAGTACTAATTTTCTATCTTCAGTTTGAGTGACAGGAATCAGTTCCGACAAAGCGACCGATTGCCGATTCAGTTTAGTTCCCTTTACATAAAACGGTTTATTCACTGAAAACGCAGTTACCAATTGTTCACGCGTAGGTGACACCAATTGTTGTTTAGTTCCGGCTTTTAATTGATGCAGCACCAACGAACTGTATTTCAAATTATTGACTAATTCGTTTTTGCGGTACATAATAGCACTGCCATCATTGCTGATGCGCACGCCATAACCAGCGCCCGGTTCGTCGGTGATGTTTTTAATTTCCCCATTCAACAATGAAATTTGTTTCAAACCTTTGTAGGATACATCAGTTGTAAGCAAATACTGATGTGTAGGACTAAAAACAGGATGATAATACCCTCCTGAAGCCGTTTTGTCGACGATCTTAATAGAAAGAACATCAATGTGTTGAGCAAATACCATTTGCCCGAACAACATAAAAATAAGTAACGTTTTTTTCATAATAATACTTTAAAATGACTAAAAATGATTTTTTTGACGCGATAAAAATAGTCATTATTTTGAACAATGCAAACGTTTGCATTAAATTTATGATTTATCACAATTGGTTTTTTATAGGACACAAAACATAAATTGCACACAACAGGCTAAAATAAAACAAATTATAAGACTGAGAAAAAAAACAAGATTATGAGACATGACAGCACATTTATGAATGTCAAAGACTTTGGCAACACACCACAATCAACACCCAATCAAAGCAATTAGGACGACAAAAAGTTAAAGTAACGATAAAATCATTTGTAAACAGTTTTTTTTCTTTACTTTTGCTTTTCAGCCACATTAAATAAATATGAATTTTTCGATTAAAAAATCTATCCTTATTTTTTCACTTGTTGTATTTTGTTGTGAATTCAAAGCAAATGCTCAAACTTCTGCTACGAATGACAGTACAAGCGAACTTACAATCTACACAATGCCTACATTGCATCCGCTCGATTGGAGCAGTCCGGCCTCATTGTACAAAAGCATGAAAAACTGCTATCTAAAGACAATCACTCAATCCGACAATTATCTTTTAGGACATGTGGCCATAATGCTAAAATCACCCCTACTTCCCAAACCTCTGTTAGTAGCTCAAGCATCAGCATCGGCTCGCGAAAGAATTGATTTAGTACTGAACCAAAAGGTCGGATTCGGCATCATGGGCATCACCCTCAAAGGGCGGCTCGAAACAGAAGCCGAACTTAATCACAAATTAAATGTTTATACAAAAAGAGAAAAGCTGGCATTTATAAAATACAAGATAAGCCACAAAGCTGCTCAACGGATTATCGAATTCCTTCAACACTACTCCACCAAAACAAACAATAACTTTGCTCCATGCGACTTTTATGGCGGAGCTTTTTGGCCCAGGTATCACAACGAGGGTGCCGGTTGTTCTGCGTTCGGCATTACATTACTTGAGCTAGCCAATGTTCTGCCTCCGGAAGCAAACGAATGGAAAATCGATGTAAACATCCCTATGAGTATTATTGGAGGAGAAATTAATCAATACAAAAAAATCAGAAACAGAACAATAAAGAAAACCAACAGCTGGTACACAGGCAATGGCAAGGCAAATATTGACTACATAAGATATTTTGTTTATGAACCCAGCATAATGTTCGATTGGATACTTAATAAACGCAAATCAGTTGATTCAATCTACAAGCCAATCACAGAAAACGGAGCACCCGGCTTAATTGCAGATGCCAGCAACCACAAAATTGACGATACCGAAGCCATTTTCGTTGAACGTCCCGAACCAAATCTTTTTATCGATTATTTTTACAAAAGGATAGATGTCAAATAAGAATCATGAATCTGAATACGTTCATCTCATTTTTATTGCTTCACTCATTACCTATTTGAAAGAAGAACAATAAACCATACAAATCAAAACAAAGAAATCAACACGATTAGAAAATAAATATGAAAAAACTGCTTATAATAACACTTACATTAATAATGTCAATTACAATCACCAAAGCCCAGGAAAACCTGAGCTATCAGCTTCCTGCCGAAAGCATACTTCAACTCGCCGATTATCAGCGACCACCCGCAGTAACAATCGATTCAAAAAAAGAATATATGCTGCTAAGTTATCGCGACACCTATAAATCGCTGAATGATCTTACTCAGCAGGAAATAAGCCTGGCCGGACTGCGCGTAAATCCAATCACAAACATAAGCTCATCCACCAATTACATTACCAACTTAAAAATAAGAAAAGTGAGCGATGATGAAGCCATACAGGTAAAAGGACTACCTGCGCAACCACGCATCACCTATCTCACATGGTCGCCCGATGAAACAAAAGTGGCTTTTACAAACACAACCCCTGAAGGAGTTGAACTATGGACAGTGGACCTGGCAACGGCTCAGGCTAACAAACTTACAGCGGCCGTTTTAAACGCCAACCTTGGCAATCCATTCAATTGGTATCGCGATAGTAAATCGTTATTAGTAAGAACACTACAACCCAACCGACAAACCCTGATCGACCCTAAAAAAGCATTACCGGCCGGACCAATCATTTCAATAAGCGATGGCTCGAAAGCACAAAACAGAACTTATCAGGACATGCTTAAAAACCCTTCGGATGAAGCAAACTTTGTTACACTCACCACTTCCGAACTTTACAAGATTGAATTAAACGGAACGAAAACACTCTTCAAAAGTGCCGACATGTATGCCGGAGAAAATTTTTCGCCCGATGGCAACTACATTTTGATAACTACTTTAAGCAAACCATTTTCGTACATAGTTCCTCTGAACAGATTTCCTCAATCAAGTTCGGTGTACGATCTGACAGGAAATCTTGTAAAAACAGTAAATCAGGTACCGTTAACAGAAGTGCTACCTAAAGGATTTATGGCCGTTCGGGAAGGAAAACGAGCAATGAACTGGCGCTCGGACGAGCCGGCAACCTTATTCTTTGCCGAAGCGCTCGACGAAGGAGATCCTAAAATTGAAGTTGAATATCGCGATGCAGTTTACCTTTGGAAAGCTCCTTTCAATCAGAACCCGACACTACTTACAAAAACAAATCTCCGTTTTTCGCATATTGTTTGGGGAAATGCAACTACCGCCATCCTTCAGGACGAATGGTACGACACTCGTCAGGTAAAAACATACTTATTTAACCCCTCGGATTCAAAACAGAAACCGAAAGTGATTGTCGATCGCAATTATCAGGATCTATATTCTGACCCGGGCGATTTCGAAACAAGCAAAAACGAATACGGAAAATATGTGTTGACAATTTATAAAAACAACATTTATATGATTGGTGAAGGATTTACTCCCAACGGACAATTTCCATTCATCGATGAGCTGGATCTGAAATCATTGAACAAAAAACGCATCTACCAGTCGACCTACACCGACAAAATGGAAGAGATTTTCGACATAATGGATGTAGCGAAAGGTGAAGTACTCATAAGGCTTCAATCTAAAAATGAGTTTCCAAATTACTACATTCGTCATCTTAAAAAACGAATGGCGCCTATGCAACTAACTCATTTCCCCAATCCATTCGAAAGTATTAAAAACGTTTACAAAGAACTTATCAAATACAAACGCGAAGATGGAGTTGAACTTTCGGGCACTTTATACCTGCCAGTTGGTTACGACAGAAAAGCAAAAAATGAAAAATTGCCTTTGCTCATTTGGGCGTATCCAGCCGAATACAAAGACAAGAACAGCGCCGGACAAAGCACAGCCAACCCTAATGAATTCACATTTCCTTATTATGGATCGTTTGTTTATTGGGTGACGCGTGGCTATGCCGTACTCGACGATGCATCGTTCCCCATCGTGGGCGAAGGAAAAACAGAGCCCAATGACACCTTTATCGAACAACTGGTGGCCAATGCAAAAGCAGCTATCGATGCTGCAAATGATCTTGGCTATATCAACCCTAAAAAAGTAGCAGTCGGCGGCCATTCGTACGGAGCATTTATGACCGCTAACCTACTGACCCATTCCGATTTATTTGCATGCGGCATTGCCCGAAGTGGTGCCTACAATCGCACCCTGACTCCATTCGGATTTCAGAGCGAACAACGCAACTATTGGGAAGCACCGGAAGTGTACGATGCCATGTCGCCATTTATGCAGGCTCATAAAATGAAAACACCTATGCTCCTTGTACATGGCGAAGCCGACAACAATCCCGGCACCTTTACTCTGCAAACCGAACGCTACTTTCAGGCTCTAAAAGGACTCGGAGGACCGGCGCGCATGGTAATACTCCCCAAAGAACAACACAGCTATGTAGCTCGCGAGAATATTATGCATCTACTTTGGGAACAGGATAAATTTCTGGAAAAATACCTTAAATAGAACTTTACGTTCAAAAGATGATTTTTCAGCGTAAAACTTCATTTAACAGAGGACAAAATCAGATGAAATACGCTGAAAATGAAAAGATAAAGACAGAGAATAAAGTTGACAAAATAAAAAACAAAAAAAGGTTTTGAAATTTCGAAATGATTATCTATCTTTGCAGACCAAATTTGAAACAAATAAATAAACATATTAAATAACTAATAATTATGATCGTAGTACCCGTAAAAGAAGGCGAAAACATTGAGAGAGCATTGAAAAAATTCAAACGCAAATTTGAAAAAACTGGCGTCGTAAAAGAATTGCGTCGTCGTCAGTGCTTCGACAAACCTTCAGTAGTAAATCGTGAAGAAAAAATGCACGCGATTTACGTACAAAAAATGCAATTAGGCGAAGAATAAAAAAGCAAAAAAATCAGACATACATTTGCCTGACTGATTTTTTTATCTTATTTTCGTTGCAGAATTGAACCTACGGTTATGATCAACGAATTTCTGCAATATTTACAGTATGAGAAGAATTTTTCCTCTCATACTGTTTTGTCGTATCATACCGACCTTATTCAGTTTTGCGAATTCCTTTCTACCGACACCGACAAGTTCGACCCTACACTCGTAGAACCAGAGCAAATACAACAATGGGTATTGGCTTTGATGACTTCTGAACTATCGGCACGCACCCTTTCCCGAAAAATATCAACACTCAGATCTTTTTGGCGTTTTTTGCTCATTCGGAGCTATGCCACAAAAAATCCGACCATAAAAATCATTCTGCCAAAAACAAATAAGCCCCTCCCCTTGTTTTTCAAACAAAGAGAAATGGAAACTGTGCTCAGCGAGAATTTTCTTCCCGACAACTTCATTGCCCTACGGAATCACCTGATCATTGAAACATTTTATCTTACAGGAATCAGGCTCTCAGAATTGATTGGCATCAAAGATACTGATGTTGATTTAGCCGAATGCAATTTACGGGTAACAGGAAAACGGAACAAAGAAAGGATAATTCCATTCAGCAACGATTTCTCAAAAAAAATTGAACAGTACATACGTTTTCGAAACGAAAAGATTGAAGCTATCACGCCCTACTTATTCGTTCTCGAAAATGGCAAGAAATTATATCCTTACATGGTATACAACCTTATTCACAACACAATGTCACAAATAAGCAGTCTTTCCCGGAAAAGCCCGCACATATTGCGACACACCTTTGCCACAGGACTGCTCAACGAAGGAGCTGACATAAACGCCGTCAAGGAACTTCTCGGACACAGCAGTCTGTCCGCAACACAAATATACACACACACAAGTTTTGACGAATTATACAATATATATAAACATGCCCATCCAAGGGCAAAATAAAAAAGGAGGTATTTATGAAACTAAGGATTCAATCCATCAATTTTGATGCTACAACTACTCTGGAATCGTACATCAACAAGAAAATATCAAAATTGGACAAGTTTTTCGATGAAATTATCAATATAGAAGTATATTTGAAAGTTGTAAAGCCCGAAACGGCAATAAACAAAGAAGCAGAAATTAAAATTTCAATTCCAAATGTAGATTTTTTTGCTTCAAAAACCTGCGATTCTTTTGAAGAAGCAATTGACCTTACGGTAGATGCACTGGAGAAACAAATCCGCAAACACAAGGAAAAAACGACCAAAAAATAAAATAATCATAGAAATGTTTTGTAGTCCAAAATAATTTCGTACATTTGCAAGCCGTTTGAATAGCAGTATTTAAACGGCTTTTTACTCTGTAAAGAGCTGATAAAAAGTACTTCGCCTCTTTAGCTCAGTTGGCCAGAGCACGTGATTTGTAATCTCGGGGTCGTTGGTTCGAATCCGACAAGAGGCTCAAAAACAATTCATAATGCAAAATTCATAATGCATAATATCCTGGAGTGGAACAATTATGCATTATGAATTGTGAATTGAAAAACAAAAAAAATAATTTTGGGCAGTTACCAAAGTGGCCAACTGGGGCTGACTGTAACTCAGCTGTCTTTCGACTTCGGAGGTTCGAATCCTTCACTGCCCACAACAAATTTGAAAATTGAAAAAATTTGAAAATTTGAAGATTCATTTTCATATTTTCAAACCATCAAATTTTCAAATTAATTTGCGGAAGTAGCTCAGTCGATAGAGCATTAGCCTTCCAAGCTGAGGGTCGCGGGTTTGAGTCCCGTCTTCCGCTCCATAATGGAGTGTAAAATCGGAATTGATTGATAAAATCCATTCTTGCTGTTGTAGCTCAGTGGTAGAGCACTTCCTTGGTAAGGAAGAGGTCGCGAGTTCAATTCTCATCAACAGCTCAACTTTGTAAGCTTTTATAAAACATATAATTAATTTTTAAAATAATCTTTGAGTTATGGCAAAAGAAAAATTTGACAGGTCGAAACCTCACGTTAACGTAGGTACCATTGGTCACGTAGACCATGGTAAAACAACTTTGACCGCTGCTATTACAACAGTATTAGCAAAAAGAGGACTTTCTGAGTTGCGTTCGTTCGATTCTATCGATAATGCACCTGAAGAAAAAGAACGTGGTATTACTATCAATACTGCACACGTTGAATACCAAACAGCTTCACGTCACTACGCACACGTTGACTGTCCGGGTCACGCTGACTACGTTAAGAACATGGTAACTGGTGCTGCTCAGATGGACGGTGCTATCATCGTAGTAGCTGCTACTGATGGTCCTATGCCACAAACACGCGAGCACATCCTTTTGGCTCGTCAGGTAAACGTTCCCCGCTTGGTTATCTTCATGAACAAATGTGACCAGGTTGATGACGAAGAAATGCTTGAATTAGTAGAAATGGAAATGCGTGAATTGCTTTCATTCTATGAATTCGACGGTGATAATACTCCTGTTATCCGCGGTTCTGCTCTTGGTGGACTGAACGGAGTTCCACAATGGGAAGATAAAATCATGGAATTGATGGATGCAGTTGACACTTGGATTGAATTACCTCCACGCGCAGTTGATAAACCATTCTTGATGCCAGTTGAAGACGTATTCTCTATCACAGGTCGTGGTACAGTTGCTACAGGTCGTATCGAAACAGGTATTATCAAAACTGGTGAAGAAGTTCAAATCATTGGTCTTGGTCAGGGAGCTAAAAAATCAGTTGTAACAGGTGTGGAAATGTTCCGCAAAATTCTTGACGAAGGTCAGGCTGGTGACAACGTAGGTTTATTGCTTCGTGGTATCGATAAAGAAGAAATTAAACGTGGTATGGTTATTACTCACCCGGGTAAAGTAACTCCTCACACTACTTTCAAGGCTGCAGCTTATATCCTGAAGAAAGAAGAAGGTGGTCGTCACACTCCATTCCACAACCGTTACCGTCCTCAGTTCTATATCCGTACATTGGACGTAACTGGTGAAATCACTTTACCAGAAGGAACAGACATGGTAATGCCTGGTGACAACTTGGAATTAACAGTAACTTTGATTTATCCAGTAGCTTGTAACGTAGGTTTACGTTTCGCTATCCGCGAAGGTGGACGTACAGTAGGTTCTGGTCAGATTACTGAATTGTTAGACTAAGATCACTGTCCTCTAAAGGGGAAAACATACAAACAAAACCCTCAACACCCTTTTAGGGGTTGAGGGTCATATACGGGCGTAGCTCAGTTGGTAGAGCACTGGTCTCCAAAACCAGGTGTCGGGAGTTCGAGCCTCTCTGCCCGTGCAAATTATATTTTAAATATGAAGATAATTAACTATATCAAAGAGTCTTATACAGAACTGGTACATAAGGTTTCGTGGCCTTCGCGCTCCGAACTTACCAACAGTGCAATTGTGGTATTGATTGCTTCCATCATTATTGCGCTTATTGTTTGGCTTATGGATTCAAGTTTTGAAGCTATCATGACATTTGTCTACGAAAAACTGTCGTAATTTTTAATTTAGGGAGGAAAAAAAGTGTCCGAAACAACAAATTTCAAGTGGTACGTTATGCGTGCCATAAGCGGAAAAGAGAACAAGGTGAAAGAGTATATTGATGCAGAAATCAAAAACTCTGATCTTGGTCAATATGTTGCGCAGGTACTCATACCTACTGAGAAAGTTTATCAGATTCGTAACGGCAAAAAAATTACAAAAGAACGTAGTTGTATGCCGGGATACGTGTTAATTGAAGCTTATCTTTCCGGAGAAATTGTTCATCGTCTACGAAACACACCCAACGTAATCGGTTTTCTTGAAGAAAAAAACCATTTACCTATTCCTGTTCGCCAATCAGAAGTGAACAGAATTTTAGGTACTATGGACGAAATGCAGGAAACTGGCGAAGAAATGCTAACACCATACTTCGTTAACGAGAATGTGAAAGTAATTTTCGGTCCATTCAGTGGTTTCAGTGGCGTTATCGAAGAAGTGAACACCGAGAAGAAAAAACTCAAAGTTATGGTTATGATATTCGGTCGGAAAACTCCGCTCGAATTAGCGTTTACGCAAGTAGAAAAGGAATAATACCGTTTAAGTTACAACTCGGAACGATTCCACTTTAACAACAAAAATTATACAATTATGGCTAAAGAAATTGCTGGACTTATTAAATTACAGATTAAAGGAGGCGCGGCAAATCCATCTCCTCCAGTAGGACCTGCATTAGGTTCTAAGGGGATCAATATTATGGAGTTTTGCAAACAATTCAATGCCAGAACCCAAGACAAACCAGGTAAGATTTTGCCAGTTGTCATCACCTATTATACAGATAAATCATTCGAATTCGTCGTTAAAACACCTCCTGTAGCAATTCAGTTACTCGAAGCAACAAAACTTAAGAGCGGTTCAGCAGAACCAAATCGTAAGAAAGTTGCTGAAATCAGCTGGGATCAGGTTACAACCATTGCTCAGGATAAAATGGTGGATTTGAATTGTTTTGAGATAGAAGCAGCTATGAAAATGGTTGCCGGTACAGCAAGAAGTATGGGTATCACCGTAAAAGGTGCATTTCCGGGTAATAATTAATTAACACTTCAATTACAATGAGTAAACTGACAAAAAATCAAAGGTTAGCTTTAGAAAAAATTGAAGCAGGAAAAACCTATTCGCTCAAAGAAGCAGCCACATTGGTAAAAGAAATTTCTACTACCAAATTTGATGCTTCTGTTGATATTGATGTACGCTTAGGCGTTGACCCCCGTAAAGCCAACCAAATGGTTCGTGGCGTTGTTTCGCTACCCAATGGTACAGGTAAACAAGTAAGGGTTCTAGCATTATGTACTCCCGATCAGGAAGCAGCAGCCAAAGAAGCTGGTGCCGACTATGTAGGGCTCGATGAATACATCGAAAAAATTAAAGGAGGCTGGACAGATGTTGATGTTATCATCACTATGCCTGCAATTATGGGTAAATTAGGAGCATTAGGACGTGTTCTCGGTCCACGTGGATTGATGCCAAATCCTAAAAGTGGTACTGTTACCAATGAAGTAGGCAAAGCAGTTAAAGAAGTAAAACAGGGAAAAATCGACTTTAAAGTTGACAAATATGGTATCGTACACACTTCGGTGGGTAAAGTATCGTTTACTCCTGAGCAAATCGTTGGCAATGCCAAGGAATTTGTTGGAACTTTGATGAAACTGAAACCAACTTCGGCTAAAGGTACTTATGTGAAGAGCATTTATCTTTCGAGCACAATGAGTGCGGGTATTAAAATCGACCCAAAATCAATTGAAGAATAAAATCAAAAGTTTATGAAAAAGGAAGATAAAAGCGCGATTATAAAACAACTCGAGACTACTATCAGTGAGTATGCTCACTTCTATTTGACTGATATTGCAGGCTTAAACGCAGCACAAACCAGTGAATTACGTCGTGTATGCTACAAACAGGATATTAAACTTGTTGTTGTAAAAAATACATTGCTTCAAAAAGCACTTGAAAACTCAACAGTGAACTTCAGTGAACTTTATGGTTCGTTGAAGGGGGAAACATCTTTGTTACTTTCGAACACAGGAAATGCACCTGCTAAAGTTATTGAAGACTTCAGCAAGCAAAAAAGCAATAAGCTTAAAAAACCCGTACTGAAAGCAGCTTACGTAGAACAGAGCTTCTACATTGGCGAAAATCAATTAGATGCGTTACTTCACATCAAGAGTAAAAACGAACTTATCGGAGAACTTATTGGATTGCTCCAATCTCCTGCTAAGAACGTTGTGTCCGCACTCCAATCAGGAGGAACTACTATCCACGGCGTGTTGAAAACATTGTCCGAAAGATAATTTCTCATATTTAAAACAAAAAAATAAAATCATAAAAAATAAAATAAAATGGCAGATTTGAAAGCTTTTGCAGAACAATTGGTTAACTTAACAGTTAAAGAAGTAAATGAGTTAGCTCAAATTTTGAAAGATGAGTATGGTATCGAACCAGCTGCTGCAGCTGTTGCTGTTGCTGCAGGTCCTGCAGCCGCTGCTGAAGCAGTAGAGGAAAAATCATCTTTTGATGTAGTATTGAAAGCCGCCGGTGCTAATAAACTAGCTATCGTTAAATTAGTAAAAGAATTAACAGGTCTTGGCTTGAAAGAAGCTAAAGATTTAGTTGATGCTGCTCCTTCAGCAATCAAAGAAGGTGCAACTAAAGACGAAGCTGAAGCTTTGAAAAAAGCATTGACTGAAGGCGGAGCTGAAGTTGAACTTAAATAAATTTACCTGTATATCAGGCCCTTGGTTTAGATTCCCTTTATTAAAGGGATTCTAAACCTTTTCTTGTCTATAAAATAATTGAGTTCACCGCAACCAAATAAACTCTTTGAAAATGTCTTCAATTACCCAAAATCAAAGAATCAATTTTGCTTCGATTAAAAATCAGTTGGAATATCCTGATTTCTTAGAAGTACAATTAAAATCTTTCCAAGACTTTTTTCAGATGGACACTGCTCCTGAAAAAAGAAAAACTGAAGGTTTGTATAAAGTTTTTTCCGAAAACTTTCCTATCGCCGACACAAGAAATAACTTCATCCTCGAATTTCTCGACTACTACGTTGACCCTCCACGTTATTCGATTGAAGAATGTATTGACCGCGGCCTTACTTACAGCGTTCCGCTAAAAGCAAAATTAAAACTCTATTGTACTGATCCTGATCATGAGGATTTCGATACAGTAATTCAGGATGTATACCTGGGACCTATCCCTTACATGACTCCTAAAGGCACATTTGTAATTAATGGCGCCGAGCGTGTAATTGTTTCGCAGCTGCACCGCTCTCCGGGTGTATTCTTCGGACAAAGCATCCATGCCAATGGATCAAAACTTTATTCAGCCCGTATTATTCCTTTCCGCGGCTCGTGGATAGAATTTGCTACTGATATCAACAACGTGATGTATGCTTACATCGATCGTAAAAAGAAATTACCGGTAACCACCTTGCTGCGTGCCATAGGTTTCGAAAGCGATAAAGACATTCTGGAAATATTCGACCTTGCTGAAGAAGTTAAAGTAAGCAAAACAGCTCTTAAAAAAGCTGTGGGTCAAAAATTAGCTGCCCGCGTACTTAAAACATGGATTGAAGACTTTGTGGATGAAGATACCGGTGAAGTGGTTTCGATTGAACGTAATGAAGTAATTATCGACCGTGAAACTGTTCTTGAAAACAGTCATATCGACGAAATTCTTGAATCAAAGACCCCAACTATTTTATTACACAAGCCTGAAGCTAATCAGAACGACTACGCAATTATTTACAATACACTTCAGAAAGACCCGAGTAACTCGGAAAAAGAAGCTGTGTTGTATATCTATCGTCAGTTGCGTAATGCTGTACCAGCAGATGATTCTTCAGCTCGCGAAGTAATTAACAACTTGTTCTTCTCTGAAAAACGTTATGACCTGGGTGATGTTGGTCGCTTCCGTATCAATCGGAAACTAAATCTGAACATCGATCCGGATGTAAAGGTACTTACAAAAGAAGATATTATTGAAATCATCAAATATCTCATCGAGCTTATCAACTCGAAAGCCGATGTGGATGATATCGACCACTTGAGTAATCGTCGTGTACGAACCGTTGGCGAACAACTTCACAATCAGTTTGGAGTTGGACTATCGCGTATGGCTCGTACTATTCGTGAACGTATGAATGTTCGCGACAACGAAGTGTTTACTCCTATCGATTTGATTAATGCGAAAAGTATTTCGTCTGTTATCAACTCGTTTTTCGGAACCAACGCACTTTCTCAGTTTATGGACCAACAAAATCCATTGGCCGAGATTACGCACAAACGTCGTATGTCTGCCCTCGGGCCTGGCGGTTTGTCGCGCGAACGTGCAGGCTTCGAGGTGCGTGACGTACACTACACTCACTACGGACGTTTATGTCCGATTGAAACTCCGGAAGGACCAAACATTGGTCTTATTTCGTCGTTGTGTATTTACGCAAAAATCAACGAACTTGGATTTATCGAAACACCATACAGAAAAGTAGAAAATTCAAAAGTAGACATTTCGAACGAAGGTATTGAATATTTCACTGCTGAAGAAGAAGAAAACCTAACAGTAGCACAGGGAAATGCTCCATTGAATGATGATGGAACATTTATCCGTACGAAAGTTAAATCACGTCTTGGCGCTGATTTTCCTGTAGTACCCCCTTCCGAAGTTAATCTGATGGACGTTTCTCCATCTCAAATTGCGTCTATCGCGGCAGCACTGATTCCATTCCTTGAGCATGATGATGCGAACCGTGCATTGATGGGTTCGAACATGATGCGCCAGGCAGTACCTTTATTGCGTTGCGAAGCACCGATTGTTGGAACCGGCATCGAAGGTCAGTTAATTCGTGACTCAAGAACTCAGGTTACAGCCGAAGGTGAAGGTATCGTTGAATATGTAGATGCCAATTGTATTAAAATCCGTTACGATCGTAGCGAAGATGAAGAATTCGTAAGCTTCGATTCGGCCGTAAAAGAATATAAATTACCGAAATTCCAGAAAACAAATCAGAATACAACAATCGATCTTCGTCCGATAGTTAGAGTTGGACAAAAAGTGAAGGCCGGTATGATTTTAACAGAAGGTTACTCCACTCAAAACGGAGAACTTGCCATTGGTAAGAACCTGAAAGTTGCTTTCATGCCTTGGAAAGGTTATAACTTTGAGGATGCAATCGTAATTAACGAACGTGTTGTACGCGAAGATATCTTTACTTCAATTCACGTGGTTGAACAATTGCTTGATGTTCGTGAAACAAAACGCGGTATAGAAGAGTTTACATCTGACATTCCAAACGTGAGCGAAGAAGCCACTAAAGATCTGGACGAAAATGGTATTATCCGCATCGGTGCACGTATCGAGCCGGGCGATATCATTATTGGTAAAATTACTCCTAAGGGAGAATCTGATCCTTCACCCGAAGAAAAACTTCTTCGCGCTATTTTTGGCGACAAAGCAGGTGACGTGAAAGATGCTTCACTAAAAGCAACTCCATCATTATCGGGAGTAGTTATTGGTAAACGTCTTTTCTCAAAAGCTCAGAAAAACAGAAGATCTAAACTAGCCGACAAAGCTGTATTGCCACGTCTGGATGAAGAATTTGAGGCACAAGCCAGTATTCTTCGCGAAACATTGATTGATAAATTGATGATTCTCGTTGGCGATAAAACATCAGCCGGTGTAAAAGACTTTTTAGGATCTGATATTATTTCGCGTAACAGTAGGTTTACTCCTGAACGTTTGCGTGAAATTGATTACAGCATTATACAATTAAGTAAATGGACTTCTGATAATCATAAAAACGAACTTATCAAGCAATTGATAATGAATTATCTGAAAAAACACAAAGAACTGGATGCTCAGATAAAACGTCAGAAATTTAATATCACTATAGGCGATGAACTGCCTAATGGTATTGTTCAAATTGCAAAAGTATACATTGCTAAGAAACGTAAAATCCGCGTAGGTGATAAAATGGCAGGACGTCACGGAAACAAAGGGATTGTATCCCGTATCGTGCGCCAGGAAGATATGCCATTCCTCGCTGATGGAACACCTGTAGATATTTGTTTAAATCCACTTGGTGTACCTTCGCGTATGAACCTTGGACAGATTTTCGAAACTGTATTAGGTTGGGCCGGAAAAGAATTAGGTTTGCGTTTTGCAACCCCAATTTTCGATGGTGCCAGTCTTGATGACTTGAATGCATGGACTGATAAAGCTGGTGTACCAAACTACGGTAAAACTTATCTTTATGATGGTGGAACCGGTGAACGTTTTGACCAAACTGCAACTGTAGGTGTGATTTACATGTTGAAACTGGGCCACATGGTCGAAGACAAAATGCACGCACGTTCGATTGGACCATACTCGCTTATTACACAACAGCCGCTTGGAGGTAAAGCTCAATTCGGGGGACAGCGTTTCGGGGAAATGGAAGTTTGGGCGCTTGAAGCATTCGGTGCTGCACACATTCTTCAGGAAATCCTTACTGTTAAGTCCGATGATGTTATGGGTCGTGCCCGTACCTATGAGGCAATTGTAAAAGGTGATCCAATGCCAACTCCGGGAATCCCTGAATCACTCAATGTATTATTACATGAGCTTCGCGGTTTAGGTTTGAGTATCAATTTAGACTAAATGTGTTGAATCCTTCAATGATTGAATCATTAGAAATATAACATTTATAATGCGTCAACAAGGATAAGCAGTTAAACAGTTAAAAGAAAAACAAAGATTATGGCTTTTAAAAACGATAATAAGCTTAAAAGTGGTTTTAATAAAATTTCGATCGGACTTGCATCGCCCGAAGAAATATTAAAATTATCAAGTGGCGAGGTACTCAAACCTGAAACCATCAACTATCGTACCTACAAACCCGAACGTGATGGTTTGTTTTGCGAACGCATTTTTGGTCCTACAAAAGACTTTGAATGTCATTGCGGAAAATACAAACGTATTCGCTATAAAGGAATTGTTTGCGACCGTTGTGGGGTTGAAGTAACAGAGAAAAAAGTTCGTCGCGAGCGTATGGGACACATCCAGTTGGTAGTGCCTGTAGCTCACATTTGGTACTTCCGTTCATTGCCGAATAAAATCGGTTATTTGCTGGGAATGCCAACAAAAAAATTAGATTCAATCATATATTACGAAAAATATGTGGTTATTCAGGCAGGTATTGCCGACAATACTGCTACTGCTGCAACAGGTGAACTCCTGATTGCTCAGGGCGAGTTAATTTCGGAAGAAGAATACCTCGATCTACTCGAAAAATTGCCACGCGAAAATCAATTGCTTGAAGACAGCGATCCAAATAAATTCATTGCTAAAATGGGTGCAGAAGCTATCTACGATATGCTAACGCGTCTCGATTTAGATGCTTTATCATACGATTTACGTCACAAAGCAAATACCGATACTTCTCAGCAACGTAAAAACGAAGCACTTAAACGTCTGCAAATTGTAGAATCGTTCCGCGCTTCGAAAATGCGCAATAAACCGGAATGGATGATTGTCAAAATTGTTCCGGTTATTCCGCCCGAATTACGTCCGTTAGTGCCATTGGATGGTGGTCGTTTTGCCACCTCCGATTTGAACGACTTGTATCGCCGTGTAATTATCCGTAACAACCGTCTGAAACGACTGATTGAAATTAAAGCGCCTGAAGTAATTTTACGTAATGAAAAACGTATGCTTCAGGAATCTGTTGACTCATTGTTCGATAACTCACGTAAATCGAGCGCTGTTAAAACAGAAGCCAATCGCCCGTTGAAATCTCTTTCAGATTCGTTGAAAGGGAAACAAGGACGTTTCCGTCAGAACTTATTAGGTAAACGTGTGGATTATTCTGCACGTTCGGTAATCGTCGTTGGACCAGAATTGAAAATGCACGAGTGCGGCTTACCTAAAGATATGGCAGCCGAACTTTTCAAACCGTTTGTTATTCGCAAGCTGATTGAACGCGGCATTGTAAAAACTGTGAAATCAGCGAAGAAAATCGTTGACCGCAAGGATCCTGTTATCTGGGATATTCTGGAGTACGTGATGAAAGGACATCCTGTACTGCTCAACCGTGCTCCTACTTTGCACCGTTTGGGTATCCAGGCTTTCCAGCCCAAAATGATTGAAGGAAAAGCTATTCAGCTTCACCCGCTTTCGTGTACGGCTTTCAACGCCGACTTTGATGGTGACCAGATGGCCGTTCACTTGCCTCTTGGAAACGAAGCAGTGCTCGAAGCTCAAATGCTTATGCTTGCATCACATAATATTTTGAACCCAGCCAACGGAGCTCCTATTACGGTACCTTCTCAGGACATGGTGCTTGGATTGTATTATATTACGAAACCACGTACAGGTGCTTTAGGCGAAGGCTTAATTTTCTATTCTCCTGAAGAAGCTGAAATAGCTTATAATGAGAAGAAAGTTACGCTTCATGCATGGATCAAAGTAAGAACCAAAGATTTAAATGAAAATGGCGAAATAGTAACAAAATTAATCGAAACTACTGTTGGACGAATTTTATTCAACAAATGTGTTCCGATTGAAGTAGGTTACATCAACGAATTACTTTCGAAAAAATCGCTTCGTGATATTATCGGTAATGTTATCGATGTATGCGGAGTTGCCCGTACAGCTCAATTCCTCGATGATATCAAAGATTTGGGTTACTACATGGCTTTCAAAGGTGGATTGTCGTTTAACTTAGGTGACGTTATTATCCCACCCGAAAAAGAAGTTTTGGTAAAAGAAGGTAATGCCGAAGTTGAAGAGATTATGAACAACTACAATATGGGATTCATAACCAACAACGAACGTTACAATCAGATCATCGATACATGGACACACGTAAACTCGAAATTGTCGAATATCTTGATGAAACAATTATCAAGCGACAATCAGGGATTCAACTCTGTGTACATGATGTTGGATTCTGGAGCGCGTGGTTCTAAGGAACAAATTCGTCAGCTTTCAGGTATGCGTGGTTTGATGGCAAAACCTCAAAAATCAGGTGCCGAAGGTGGTCAGATTATTGAAAACCCAATTTTGGCTAACTTTAAGGAAGGTCTGTCGGTATTGGAATACTTTATTTCCACCCACGGTGCCCGTAAAGGTTTGGCCGATACAGCCCTTAAAACTGCCGATGCAGGTTATCTTACCCGTCGTTTGGTAGACGTATCGCAGGACGTAATCATCAACGAAGATGATTGCGGAACTTTACGTGGACTGATTGCAACCGAAATGAAAAATAATGAAGATGTAATTTCTTCATTGTACGAAAGAATTCTTGGACGTGTTTCGGTACATGATATTTACCATCCTCTGTCGGGCGAATTAATCGTTTCGTCGGGTGAGCAAATTACAGAATCGTTAGCACGAAAAATTCAGGAGTCTCCAATCGAACGCGTCGAAATTCGCTCGGTATTAACCTGCGAATCAAAAAAAGGAGTTTGTGCCAAATGTTATGGTCGTAACCTGGCCACCAACAAAATGGTACACATTGGTGAAGCAGTGGGAGTTATTGCTGCTCAATCAATTGGTGAACCTGGTACACAGCTGACTCTTCGTACTTTCCACGTCGGTGGGGTTGCTTCGAACGTTGGAGCTGAATCAAAAATTGTATTGCGTTATGATGGTCGCATCGAATTTGATGAACTTCGTACCGTAGATGCAGTAGACGAAAATACAAATGCTTATCAGGTAGTTGTAAGCCGTTTAGCCGAAATGCGTGTTATCGACACAAATACAGGCATAGCCCTTACAACTCAGAATATCCCATATGGTTCTAAACTTTACGTGAAAGATGGCCAAATGGGAACCAAAGGTTTGACTGTCTGTGAATGGGATCCATTTAATGCTGTAATTATTGCAGAAAACGAAGGTAAAATTGAATTTGAAGATGTGGTTGAAAACCAAACATTCAAAACAGATACCGACGAAGCTACAGGATTGAAAGAGAAAATCATTATTGAATCGAAAGATCGTAACAAAGTACCAAGTGCTCACATTCTTGATAAAGAAGGTAATATCCTGCGTACTTACAACTTACCTGTGGGTGCTCACCTTGTGCTAGACAATGGCGATAAGATTAAAACAGGACAAATGCTTGTTAAGATTCCGCGTGCTGTTGGTAAAACAGGTGATATCACGGGAGGTTTGCCACGTGTTACCGAATTATTCGAAGCACGTAACCCATCAAATCCAGCTGTAGTAGCCGAAATTGATGGTGAAGTAAACTTCCTGAAGATCAAACGTGGTAACCGCGAAGTAAGTGTAACTTCTAAAACCGGTGAGGTTAAGAAATACATGATTCCACTTTCGAAACAGATTCTTGTTCAGGAAAATGACTTTGTACGTGCCGGAACTCCGCTTTCGGATGGTGCAACTACTCCTTCTGACATTTTGTTAATCAAGGGACCTACTGCTGTTCAGGATTATATCGTGAACGAAGTACAGGACGTTTATCGTTTACAGGGTGTAAAAATCAACGACAAGCACTTCGAAGTAATTGTACGTCAAATGATGCGTAAAGTTGAAATTCTGGAACAAGGTGATACACGTTTCCTCGAAAAACAAATTGTAGACAAGCATGAATTCATGGAGGAAAATGACCGCATATGGGGTAAAAAAGTAATTCTTGATGCTGGCGATTCAACAACACTGAAACCCGGACAGATTATTACTCCTCGTAAATTGCGCGATGAAAATAGTGCATTGAAACGTCGCGATTTACGTCTTGTGGAAACACGTGATGCGATCGCTGCAACTTCGAATCAGATTTTACAGGGAATTACCCGTGCAGCATTGCAAACAACAAGCTTTATGTCGGCTGCTTCCTTCCAGGAAACGACAAAAGTACTTAACGATGCTGCTATCAACGGAAAAACTGACCGTTTGGAAGGTTTGAAAGAAAACGTTATCTGCGGACACCTGATTCCGGCAGGTACAGGTCAGCGCGACCTCGACAAAATTGTTGTTTACTCACGCGATGAGTACGACAAAAAAGTAGATGCCCGTCGTAATGTACTTGATATAGAAGATGGAAATTCAGAAGAATAAAAATCTGTTGAACTAAATATCAAAACAGGGTTGTTGGAAAATTCCGACAACCCTGTTTTTTTGTAATTACTCTATATGAATAATCTTCCTGAGTTCCGCGATTTAACACCCAAACTTAAGGAATTTATTTAAATCTTTTT
>JAEAMG010000193.1_pt1 | contig 95298 bp, 91 predicted proteins | sample 8958741 | NCBI WGS metagenome assembly JAEAMG01 (sample SAMN16933256, study PRJNA681125) | bioreactor sludge metagenome | isolation source: anaerobic bioreactor treating anionic surfactant - SDBS | place: India: Bengaluru | collected 2019-02-28
AGCGAGATCATCGAGTAGTGGTGAATAGTGAATGGTGAATGGTAAAAGAAGAGAAGACACGGAGAGAACGGAAGGCTTGTGGACGGCGCCAGCGGCAACCCCACGCAACCCTACGTAACCCCCCGTAACCTTACGTAACCTTTTTTGGGGAGACCAACGTGCAACAAGGGCAGAGGATACGCATCAGACTGAAGGCCTACGATTTCCGCGTTCTCGACCAGTCCACCGGGCAGATCGTCGAGACCGCGCGCCGGACCGGCGCCAAGGTGGTCGGGCCTATCCCGCTGCCCACCCGGACCGAGAAGTACACGGTTCTCCGCTCGCCTCACGTCGACAAGAAGTCGCGCGAGCAGTTCGAGATCCGCACCCACAAACGCCTTCTGGATATCGTCGATCCGACCGCGAAAACGGTGGACGAACTGAAGAAGCTGGAGCTCCCGGCAGGCGTGGAAATAAACCTGGAAATCTAACCACGGAATTTGTAACATGTCCGCTTTGATCGGGATCAAGCTGGGGATGTCGCAGGTGTTCGGGCCCGGCGGGGAGATCATCCCCGTCACGGTGATCCGGGCCGGGCCCTGCGCCGTGCTGGAGGTCCTCCCCGAGAAGAAGAAGCTGAAGCTGGGATTCGGGGAGGTCAAGGAGAGCAGGCTGAAGAAGCCCCTTCAGGGCTACTTCCGGAAGCTCAGCCTTCCGCCCCGCCGTCACATCCGGGAGTTGCCCTTTGCCAACCCCGCCGAATTCAAGCCGGGGCAGGAACTCACCGTCGATATCCTCAAGCCCGGGGACCGGGTCGATGTGACCGGCGTCTCCAAGGGGCGCGGCTTCGCCGGCCTGATCAAGCGGCACGGGGCGGCCCGCTGGCCGATGAGCCATGGCCACACCGAGCATCGGCGGACGGGAGCGATCGGTTCCGCCGGCTGGCCCGGCCACGTGCTCAAGAACAAGACGATGCCGGGGCATTTCGGGGTGGACCGGATCACGGTCCTGAACCTGCCGGTGGTGGCGGTGAGGGCGGCCGAGCACCTGCTGCTCGTCCGGGGGGCGGTCCCGGGCGCCCGCAACGGCCTGCTCGTGGTGAAGAAGTCGCCACGGAAGATCGTGGTCAAGACGCCGCCCAAGCCCTCGGGCAAGAAGATGAAGAAGCCCGAGGCGAAGGCGGCCGCGAAGCCGGCGGCGGGGAAGGCCCCCGCGGCAGGCAAGGCTCCGGCCAAGAAGGCATAGATAAGGATTCATCGACTAAAAGGTTCAACGGTTCACGGTTCAACGGTTGACAAAAATAAACAATAACCGTGAACCGCTGAACCGCTGAACCGTGAACCTTGTCACCTGATATAGGAGCGGGTTGTGGCAACTTTGGACGTCATCAATAGCAAGGGCGAAAAGCTGGAGACGATCGAGGTCCCCGAGCACATGCTCACGCTGGCCGGGAGCGAGTCGATGATCCACGACGACATCCGCCGGCATTGGGCGGCGGCGCGCCGGGGCACGGTTTCCACGCTGACCAAGTCCGAGACCGCCTACTCCGGCCGCAAGCCCTGGCGGCAAAAGGGCACGGGCCGGGCCCGCTCCGGCGAGCGCTCCTCCCCCCTCTGGCGGGGGGGCGGGATCGTCTTCGGTCCGCGCCCGCGCGACTACGCCTTCTCCCTCCCGAAACGGGTGAAACGGGGAGCGCTCAAGTCGGCGCTGGCCATCCGCTTCCAGAAGGGGATGGTGGCGGTGCTCGACGCGATCGCCCCGGAGGGGGGAAAGACGAAGAACCTGGCCGGGATTTTGCGCTCCAGCGGGATCGGAGAGAACGCCCTGATCGTGACCGAAAAGCGCGATCCATTGCTCCGGAAGGCGGCCCGCAACCTGCCCCGGGTGGAGGCGCTCTCCGTAGCCGACCTCAACACCCTGGCGGTGGTTTCGCACGAGAAGCTGGTGCTGACCAAGGAATCGTTTGTCGCTCTCAAGGGATGGATGGAGGCGGTCTCGTGAGGGAAGAAGAAGCCAGGAACGTAATCGTGAGCCCGGTGGTCACCGAGAAGGCGACCCTCCTTCAGGAGAAGGCGAACCAATACACCTTCCGGGTGCATCCCCGGGCGAACAAGATCCAGATCCTTCAGGCCGCCCGCAAGCTCTTCAACGTCGGGATCGTCGACGTGCAGGTGATCCGGGTGCGGGGCAAGGAGCGGCGGATCGGGCGCAGCCGCGGCTTCCGCCCCTCCTGGAAGAAGGCCATCCTGACCGTGAAGGCGGGGGAGAAGATCGAGCTGAAGTAGAAGGAAAGGTTCCAGGGTTCACAGTTCACGGTTCAACGGTTAGCCAGTGAACCGCTGACGCGTGAACCTCTGAACCGTGAACCGTTGAACCTCTGAACCGGTTATTCTTATGGCTATTAAGACCTATCGTCCCGTCACCCCGAGCCGGCGCTTCATGACGGTTGCCTCCTTCGAGGAGCTCAGCCGCGTTGCGCCGCAGAAATCCCTGCTCCGGCCGGCCCGCAAGACCGGCGGCCGGTCCAACACCGGGAGGATCACCTCCCGCCACCGCGGCGGCGGCCACAAGCGGATGTTCCGCCTGGTCGACTTCCGCCAGGAGAAGTGGGGGGTCCCGGCCAAGGTGGTCTCGATCGAGTACGACCCCAACCGCTCGGCCCGCCTCGCCCTCCTCGCCTACTCCGACGGGGAGAAACGCTACATCATCGTCCCCATCGAGGTGAAGGTCGGCGACGTCCTGATGGCCGGCCCCGCCGCCGAGATTCGGCCGGGCAACCGCCTCCCCCTGGAGAAGATCCCGCTCGGCGTCCCGGTCTACAACATCGAGCTCCGCCCCGGCGAGGGCGGCGTCCTGGCCCGCAGCGCCGGGACCACCGCCCAGCTGATGGCCCGGGAGGGGCGCTTCGCTTTTGTCCGCCTCCCCTCCGGCGAGGTGCGCAAAGTCCTCGTCAACTGCGCCGCCTCCATCGGCCAGGTCTCCAACCCCGAGCACAGCTCCCTTTCCGACGGCAAGGCCGGGCGGACCCGCTGGCGCGGCCGCCGGCCCTACGTGCGCGGGGTGGCGATGAATCCGGTGGACCACCCGATGGGAGGCGGCGAGGGGAAGTCCTCGGGAGGCCGCCACCCCTGCTCGCCCTGGGGCAAGCTGGCCAAGGGGGGCAAGACCCGCAAGCGGAACAAGCCCGCCACCCACGTGGTCCGGGCGCGCGGCTAAAGCCAGGGAAGGAAGAGACAGCACGCCATGGGAAGATCACTGAAGAAAGGGCCGTTTGTCGACGAGTCGCTCCTGAAGAACGTGAAGCGGGTGCGGCCCGGGGAGGGCAAGGCGGTCAAGACCTGGTCGCGCCGCTCCACGGTCATCCCCGAGTTCGTGGGCCACACCTTCGCCGTCTACAACGGCAAGCGCTTCATCCCGGTCTTCGTGACCGAGAACATGGTCGGGCACAAGCTGGGCGAGTTCTCCCCCACCCGGACCTTCCGCAAGCACTCCGGACCCAAGGAGAAGCCGGTCCTGAAGAAGTGAAGAACCGATTGCCACCAAGGCACGAAGACACGAAGGAAGATTCAATCTGGTAGATCCCCCAATATGCTGTCCTTGGTGACTTTGTGTCTTAGTGGCAAAAGGTCGCCGGACCGATGGATGGAGATATGGAAGCGAGAGCGGTCGGAAAATACCTGAAGATGTCGGCGAAGAAGGTGATCCCGGTGGTCCGGCTGGTCCGGAACCGCCCGGTGGAGGAGGCCCTGGCCAGCCTCCAGGCCTCCCCCCGGAAGGCCGCCCGCCTGATCTATGGCGTGCTCCAGTCGGCCACCGCCAACCTGAAGCGGCAGGGCAAGGTGAGCGACCGGGAGATCTTCGTCAAGGAAATCTTCGCCGGACAGGGGCCGCTGGTTCCCCCGGTGAAATACTCCTCCCGGGCGCGTGGAATGGCCGACCAGATCCGAAAGCGGACCTGCCACATCACGGTGCGCGTGGAATCCCGTTCGTCCGCCCCGGCGGCCGCCGGGAAGGCGAAAGCGAAAGCGAAGGCGAAGGCGAAGAGCGCGCCGGCGGACGCACCCGCCGCGGAAACCTCCGCCGCGCCGGGACGGAGATAGGGTATGGGACAGAAGATCAATCCAGTTTCTTTCCGCATCGGGGTCAACCGGACCTGGTCCTCCCAGTGGTACGCCAGCAAGCGGTCCTTCGGTTCCTTTCTTCTCGAGGACGCCCGGGTCCGCGACTTCGTCAAGAAAAAGCTCTACCACACCGGCGTTCCGGAGATAAAGATCGAGCGCCGGACGCCGGAGAAGGTGACCGTCACCATCTTCACGGCGCGCCCCGGCCTCGTGGTCGGGCGACGGGGCTCGGCGATCGATACCCTGCGCGAGGAGATCAAGGGGATCGCCGGCCGGGAGGTGGTGATCAACATCAAGGAAGTCAAGGTCCCCGAGCTCACCGCCCAGCTGGTGGCCGAGAACGTGGCCCTCCAGCTCGAGCGCCGCATCTCCTACCGCCGGGCCATGAAGCGGGCCCTCCAGGACACGCTCGCCCGGGGCGGCCAGGGGATCAAGATCCGCATCTCCGGCCGCCTGGGCGGGGCCGAGATCGCCCGGACCGAGTGGTACAAGAAAGGCAAGATCCCCCTGCAGACCCTGCGGGCGGACATCGATTACGGTTTCGCCGAAGCCCGCACCACCTACGGCAAGATCGGGGTGAAGACCTGGATCTACAAGGGCGAGCGGCTGAGCATTCCGGAGGAAGCGTCCGATGGCGCTGATGCCAAAAAGAGTTAAGTACCGCAAGTCCCAGAAGGGGGCCATCCCCACCTTCGGCAGCCGGGGGACCACGCTGCAGTTCGGCGAGTACGGCCTGCAGTCGCTCGTCGGGGCCTGGCTGAAGGCCACCCAGATCGAGGCGGTCCGCGTGGCCCTGTCCCGCGCGCTGAAGAAGCGGGGCAAGATCTGGATTCGAGTCTTCCCCCAGAAGCCGATCTCCCGCCACCCGGCCGAGTCGCGGATGGGGAAGGGCAAGGGGACGCCTGAGTTCTACGTCGCGGTGATCGCCCCCGGGCAGATCCTGTTCGAAATGGAGGGGGTGCCCCTCGCGGTGGCCCAGGAATCGATGCGGCTCGGGGCTTTCAAGCTCCCCATCCCCTGCCGCTTCGTGGCCCGGGGGAAGGTGTAGAGGACGCTATGAGACCGAAACAGATTCGCGAGCTTTCCGCCGAGGAGCGGGAACACAAGCGTCGGGAGTGGAAGGAGGAGCTCTTCCGCCTCCGCTTCCAAGCCGCCTCCGGGCAGCTGGAGAAACCGCACCGGATCCGGGAGCTGAAACGCGACATCGCCCGTCTCCTGACGGTGCTGAAGGAAAAGAAATCATGAGCGAAGCCAAGAACCGCGCCGTCCGCAAGACCCGCTCCGGAGTGGTGGTGTCCGACGCCATGGACAAGACGATCGCGGTGGGAGTGGAGCGGACCTTCCGTCACCCCCGCTACGGGAAGGTGATCCGGAAGACCGAGATCTTCAAGGTCCACGACGAGAACGACCGGGCCCGGCTCGGGGACCAGGTGGAGATCATGGAGACCCGGCCGCTCTCCAAGACCAAGCGCTGGCGGCTGGTCTCGATCCTGAAGGCCGCCCCCCGCGCCGACGCCGCCCCCGCTCCGGCGGCGGCGGAGGAGCCCGCCTCCCGGTGACGCCATGATCCAGATGCGGACAATCCTGGTCGTCGCCGACAACACGGGGGCCCGCAAGGCCTCCTGCATCAAGGTGGTCGGCGTGGGCGCCCGCAACATCGCCCGGATCGGCGACGTCGTCACCGCCGCGGTCAAGGAGGTCATCCCGGAGTCCGGCGTGAAGAAGGGCGAGGTGGTCAAGGGGATCGTGGTGCGCACCGCCGCCGACATCCGCCGCTCCGACGGATCGGTTTTGCGCTTCGACGACAACGCCATCATCCTGGTTGATGCCCAGCTCAACCCGCGGGGAACGCGCATCTTCGGGCCGGTGGCCCGGGAACTCCGCGACAAGGGGATGCTCAAAATCGTCTCCCTGGCGCCGGAAGTCGTCTGACCCCAAGCTTAGCTAAAGAAGAAGCCGCGGATTTCGCGGATTAGACGGATTAGGCAGAAATGATGGCATGAACATGTGGGAGGGGCATTCCTGCCCCGATCCACGGGTCGCGACAGGAATGTCGCTCCCACGGAAGTCTGGTCAGACTGCGAATAGCGACGGGATCACATGAAACTTAAGCTAAAAAAGAACGACACGGTGATCGTGGTCAAGGGCAAGGAACGCTTCGCCCAGAAGACCGGCAAGGTCCTGAAGATCTTCCGGGAAGAGGGTAAGGTAGTGGTGCAGGGCGTGAACTTCGTGAAAAGGCACACGCGCCCCTCGACCAAGAACCAGCAGGGAGGCATCCTGGAGAAGGAAGCCCCGCTCCCGCTCTCCAACGTGATGCTCTACTGCCCGCGCTGCAAGAAAGGGGCCCGGGTCGGGATCAAGGTCCTGGACAACAAGACGAAGCTCCGCTTCTGCCGGCGCTGCGAAGAAACCATCGACAAGGCCTGAAAAAAGAAAATCACAAAATCCAAACCACAAATCCCAAGCAAAATACAAAAGCACAAACTCCAATATACAAAAAACGTCCTGCTGCCGGGTTTGTTGTTTGTATTTTGCGGTTTGCTTGGAATTTGTTTTTTGTAAGTTGTGATTTTTGCTAACGCGGGATTATTAAGGATACGACCATATGTCACGTCTACTCGATCGCTACCGTTCCGAGATCGCGCCGAAGATGATGGAGCGCTTCGGATTCAAGAACCGGCTTCGCGTCCCGCGCCTGCTCAAGATCGTGGTCAACATGGGGGTGGGGGAGGGGATCGCCGACGGCAAGGCGGTGACCGCGGCCGCCGAGGACCTGGCCCTGATCACCGGCCAGCGCCCGCGGATCGCCCGCTCCCGCAAGTCGGTGGCCAATTTTAAGCTCCGCAAGGGGGTCCCGATCGGCTGCAAGGTCACCCTGCGGGGGAAGATGATGTACGAGTTCATCGACCGGCTGATCAGCGTGGTCCTGCCCCGGATCCGGGACTTCCGGGGGCTCTCCCCCGACTCCTTCGACGGGCGGGGCAACTACACCCTCGGCCTGGAGGAGCAGATCGTCTTCCCCGAGATCGACATGGACAAAGTGGCCCGGGTGCAGGGGATGGACATCACCGTGGTCACCAGCGCCCGGAACAACGAGGAAGCCCGGGAGCTGCTCGCCCTGATGGGGATACCGTTCAGGAAAACGACAGCATAAAAAAAGGAGTCATGGAGTAGGGGAGTGATGGAGTAATGGAGAAAACTTGTCTCCGCTACCCAACACTCCAGTACTCCACTACTCCGATACTCCAGGAGTTTTCATGGCTAAGAAGTCTCTCAGGCTGAAGAGCGAGCGGAAGCCCAAGTTTCCCGTCCGCCGCTATTTCCGCTGCCGGCGCTGCGGGCGCATGGGCGGCTACCTGCGCAAATTCCAGATCTGCCGCATCTGCTTCCGGCAGCTGGCCAGCCGGGGGGAGATCCCGGGAGTGACCAAGTCGAGCTGGTAATTTATTTTCCGCGCGCCGCGTTCGTGGGGCGGGGAAAATAAAGGAGAGAAAAGAGCATGACCATGAGCGACCCGATCGCGGATTTCCTGACCCGGATCCGCAACGCCTACCGCCGGGGCCTGCCCCGAGTGGATATCCCCTCCTCCGGCCTCAAGGTGGAGCTGGCCCGGATTCTCAAGGAGGAGAACTTCATCGAGGCCTACGACGTGGCCGCGGACGGCAAGCAGGGGGTCTTGAGGATCGCCCTCCGCTATGGTCCCAACAAGAGCCGGATCATCAACGGCCTGAAGCGGATCAGCACTCCGGGCCGCCGCGTCTACTCCCGGGCGGGCGAGCTCCCCCGGGTCTTCGAGGGCTCCGGGGTGGCGGTCGTCTCCACCTCCCAGGGCGTGATGACCGCCGAGCGGGCCCGATCCGCCCGCCTCGGCGGCGAGGTCATCTGCTACGTGTGGTGATGCCAGGGGGTAACTGATATGTCCCGAGTCGGAAAAATTCCCATCCCGGTCCCGTCCGGGGTGAAAGTATCCGTGGCCGGCGCGACGGTCAAGGCCGTCGGCCCCAAGGGCGAGCTGTCCCATCAACTCCCCGCCGTCCTCTCCGCCGTGCTCCAAGGCGACCACCTCCGGGTGAACCGATCGGCCGAGACGGCGGGAGCCAAAGCCCTGCACGGACTCCACGCCCGGCTTCTCGCCAACGTCCTCAGCGGCGTGAGCCGGGGGTACGAGAAGAAGCTGGAGATCTTCGGAGTCGGCTACCGGGCCGCGATGGAGGGCAAGGACCTGGTCCTCCAGCTCGGCTTCTCCCACCCGGTCAAGTTTCCGGCCCCGGCCGGGATCACCCTCAAGGTGGAGGAGAAGGGCGCCATCGTGGTCTCCGGCTGCGACCGGCAGAAGGTGGGGGAGACCGCGGCCCGGCTCCGGAGGTTCCGCCCCCCCGAGCCCTACAAGGGGAAGGGCATCCGCTACCAGGGCGAATGGATCAAACGGAAGGTCGGAAAGGCAGTAGCCTGATGAAAATCGCGGACAAGCGAGCGGCCCGCTGGAAGCGCCAGCGGCGGGCGCGGCAGACCATCAAGGGCACGGCGGCGCGTCCGCGGCTCAGCGTCTTCCGCTCCCTGAAGCACCTCTACGTGCAGTTCATCGACGACGACGCCGGCCGCTCCCTGGGGGCGGTCTCCACCCGGGACCAGCGTTTTCGGGAGGGCTTCCCGGGCTCGGCCGGAAACCTGAAGGCCGCCGCCGCCCTGGGGAAGCTCGCGGGGGAGTTGGCCAAGGAGATGAAGATCGGGGCCGTGGTTTTCGACCGCGGCGGCTACCAGTACCACGGCCGGGTCAAGGCCCTGGCCGAGGGCGTCCGCGCCGCGGGGGTCAAGTTTTAAAGAACCGCCGCGGATTACGCGGATTTTCGCGGATTAAAATTGTGGGAGGGCCGTCTCGGCCCGATCCGTTGTTGTTGATCAGTGAATTAGGAGTCCGATCCGAAGAGCAACAACCAGAGAGATGACCGTGGAAAATCGAGAGAGAAGGCATCGACAGCCGCGGCCCAGGCCGGCCGAGGCCAGGACTGACGGCCAGCCCGAGCTCCGGGACCGGGTGGTCAACATCCGCCGCTGCGCCAAGGTGGTCAAGGGCGGACGGCGCTTCAGCTTCTCCGCCCTGGTGGTGGTGGGCGACGAGAAGGGGTCGGTCGGCTTCGGCCTGGGCAAGGCGAACGAGGTGGCCGACGCGATCGCCAAAGGGATCGACGCGGCCAAGAAGACGCTGGTCCGGATCCCCCTGCGCGGGACCACCATCCCCCACCCGATCATCGGCGCCTACGGCTCCTCGCGCGTGATCATGAAACCCGCCCCCCCCGGGACCGGCGTGGTCGCCGGCGGCGGCGTTCGCGCCATCCTGGAGATGGCGGGGGTGAGGGATGTCTACGCCAAGTTCATCGGCTCGCGCAACCCCTTGAACGGCGTCCGGGCCGGGATCGAAGGCCTGAACCGGATCAAGGAAATTCAGGATTCGGTCCGTTTCCGGAGGAGGGAATAAGTGGAACTGCACGAACTCAAGCCCGCCCCGGGAGCCCGCCGGCCGCGCAAGGTGCTGGGCCGGGGGTCCGCTTCCGGGTTGGGCAAGACCGCCGGGCGGGGACAGAAGGGAGCGAAGGCGCGCACCGGCGCCCACCACCGCCGCGGCTTCGAGGGCGGCCAGATGCCCCTCCTGCGCCGCCTCCCCAAGATCGGCTTCTTCACCCCGCCCCATCAGAAGACCTACGCGGTCCTCAACGTGGGGGCCCTGGAGAAGGTGGAAGGGGAGGCGGAAATCACGCCGGAACTGCTTCTGGAGAAGCGCCTCGTCCGCGTCCTCCGGTCCGGGGGCCTCAAGATCCTGGGCGGGGGGAAGCTCTCCCGCAAGCTCGCCGTCGCCGCCCACGCTTTCAGCGCCTCCGCCCGCAAGGCGATCGAGGCCGCCGGCGGAACCTGCCGCGTGATCGGGCGCGCCCCGCCAGCCCGGCCGTCCGCCCCCCCTCCCTCCGCCTAGCCTTTCATGCTCTCCGCCTTCGTCAATACGTTCAAGGTTCCGGAGCTCAGGCGCCGGATCCTCTTCACCCTCGGGCTCCTCCTGGTCTACCGGGTCGGCTGCTACATCCCGACCCCGGGGATCAACGGCGCCGCCCTCTCCCAGATCTTCGCCGAGCTCGCCCGCCAGCGCGGCGGCTCGATCCTGGGCCTGATGGACATCTTCTCCGGGGGGGCCATGTCCAAGTGCACCGTCTTCGCCCTGGGGATCATGCCCAACATCTCCGCCTCGATCATCATGCAGCTCTTGACCGCGGTCATCCCCTTCCTGGAGAAGATGGCCAAGGAGGGCGAGGTGGGGCGGAAGAAGATCAACCAATACACCCGCTACGGCACGGTGGTGCTGGCCCTCTTCCAGGGCTACATGATCAGCCTCGGCCTCCAGAACCCCGCCTCCGTCTTCGGCCGCCTGGCCCAGGGGGCGCAAGTGGCGGCTCCGGGGTTGGGCTTCCGCCTGATGACCATGCTCACGCTCACCGCCGGGACGATCTTTATCATGTGGCTGGGGGAGCAGATCACCGACCGGGGGATCGGGAACGGGATGTCCCTGATCATCACCGCCAGCATCATCTCCCGGGCCCCCAACGCCCTGACCTCGTCCTGGCTCCTCTTCTCCCCGCTCGACCCGGAGAAGCGGACGTTGCCCCTGGGCCTCCTCCTGGTCATGCTCGCCCTGCTCGTTTTCGTGATCGCGGCCATCATCCTGGTCACCCAGGCCCAGCGGCAGATCCCGGTCCAGTACGCCAAAAGGGTAGTCGGCCGGCGGATCCTCGGCGGCACCCGCACCTACATCCCGCTCCGGGTGAACCAGGCGGGGGTGATCCCGATCATCTTCGCCTCGGCCATCCTCATGATCCCCTCCCAGATCGCCCAGTTTGTCCCCGCCTTCTCGTCGCTCACCTCCTACCTCGCCCCGGGCGGCCTGATCTACCTCTTCCTGGAAGTGCTGGCCATCATCTTCTTCGCCTACTTCTACACCGCCCTCACCTTCAACCCGATCGACGTGGCCGACAACATGCGCAAGTACGGCGGCTTCATCCCGGGCATCCGTCCGGGGAAGAACACCGCCGAGTTTCTGGACCGGGTGATGACCCGGATCACGCTCCCGGGCGCGATCTTCCTCGCCGTGATCGCCATCCTGCCGACCCTGATCACCGGCAAGCTCCAGATCGACTTCGACATCGCCCAGTTCTTCGGGGGGACCAGCCTCCTCATCCTCGTCGGCGTGATGCTCGACACCATGCGCCAGGTGGAGTCGCACCTCCTGATGCGCCACTACGACGGTTTCATGAAGAAGGGGAAGCTGAAGGGAAGGTTCTAAAGCTCGTTGGTCATTCACCATTGAGCATTGGTCAACTTTAGCTGGACGCTTGATGGATCGGTGGGAGGGGCATTCCTGCCCCGATCCCATCGGAAGAAGAGAACGCGTTGAAGAGAGGCGCACAATGAACGTCGTATTGCTGGGGCCGCCGGGGGCGGGGAAGGGGACCCACGCGGCCGTTCTCGCCCGGGAGTTCCAGATTCCCCACATCTCCACCGGCGACATCTTCCGGGAGGAGATGAAGGCGGGGACGAAGCTGGGGAAGCTCGCCCAAAGCTACATCGACGACGGTCACCTCGTCCCCGACGAGGTGGTGGTGAAGATCGTAGCCGAGCGCCTGAAGCGCCCGGACGCCCGGAAGGGCTTCATCCTGGACGGGTTTCCCCGCACCATCCCGCAGGCCGTCCAGTTCGCCGAGATACTCGCGGCGGCGGGGCGGAAGCTCGACGCGGTGATCTACCTGGAGACGCCGCCAGAGGCGTCGATCCAGCGGCTGAGCGGTCGCCGGGTCTGCCGGAAGTGCGGCGCCAATTTTCACGTCGAGAACATCCCCCCCCGGAAGGAGGGGGTCTGCGACCGCTGCGGCGGCGAGCTGTATCAAAGGGAAGACGACCGCCCGGAGGCGATCCGGGAGCGGTTCAAGGAATATCAGGCCAAAACCGAGGGGCTGGTCGCGTTCTATCGGGATCAGGGCATGCTGACGACGGTCGACGCGGGGGTTCCCCGGGAGCGGACCCTCGCGGAGCTCCAGTCGCTTTTCCGCCGTCTGGGATGATCGTCCTCAAGAGCAAGCGCGAGCTGGAACTGATGCGGCGGAGCGGCGCGCTCGCCGCCGAGGTGCTCGGGGAGCTCCAGCGGCTGGTACGGGCCGGGGTGACCACGGGCGAGCTGGACCGCCGGGCCGGGGAGCTGATCGAGGCGCGGGGAGCGCGCTCGGCCTTCCTCGGCTACCACGGCTACCCGGGGCAGATCTGCGTCTCGGTCGACGAGGAGGTCGTGCACGGGATCGGGAGTTCCCGGCGCCTGAAGGAAGGCGAGATCGTGAGCCTGGACGTGGGCGTGGTTAAGGACGGCTACATCGGGGACACCGCGGCCACGGTTCCGGTGGGGAAGGTGAGCCCCGCGAAGGCCCGCCTGATCCGGGTGACCGAAAAGAGTCTCCGGGCCGGAATCGGCCAGGCCCGGGCGGGGAACCGCCTCTTCGACATCTCCGCCGCCATCCAGGGGGTGGCCGAGGCCGCCGGTTTTTCCGTCGTCCGGGACTTCGTCGGCCACGGGGTGGGGGCCGAGATGCACGAGGACCCCCAGGTCCCGAACTTCGGCCGGGCGGGGACGGGGATCCGGCTGCAGGCGGGCATGGTCCTGGCCCTGGAGCCGATGCTGACCATGGGCGGCTACGAGGTGGAGATACTGGAAGACCGCTGGACGGTGGTGACGCGGGACCGCTCGCCCGCCGCCCACGCCGAGCACACGGTAGCGATCACCGAAAGCGGCCCGGAGATACTGACATGGGCGAAGACGCGATAACGCTGGAAGGAACGGTCCGGGAACTCCTGCCCAACACCATGTTCCGGGTGGACGTGGGCAAGGGGCACGTCGTGCTCGCCCACATCTCGGGGAAGATGCGGCTCCACTTCATCAAGCTTCTCCCCGGGGACAAGGTGATGCTGGAGATGTCGCCCTACGATCTGACCAAGGCGAGGATCATCCGCCGGCTCTAGCGGGTGATTGCCACCAAGGCACCAAGACACGAAGAACGGATATATGATTGTGGGAGGGGCGTCCCGCCCCGATCCGATCTCGAAGCGATCCCGGGCGGCGGTCCGTCCGGTGACCGGGAGAACATAACAGGGCAGAAAACCCTAAATTTTCCGAAGGAAAATTTATGAAGGTAAAGGCGTCGGTAAAAAGGATCTGCGAACGCTGCAAGATCGTGCGGCGGCGCGGGGTGGTGCGGGTGCTCTGCACCAATCCCCGGCACAAACAACGGCAGGGATAAGGCGTGGAACGTGTAAAGTGTAACGTGTAACGTTGCACGTCACACGTTCCACGTTACACGTCACACATTACACGAGATACACGAAGGAGAACAAACATGCCACGCATCGCCGGGATTGACCTTCCGAAAGGGAAAAGGATCGAGGCCGCCCTCGTCTACATCTACGGCATCGGCCCCAAGAGCTCGGCTGACATCCTCGCCGAGGCGGGGATCAAACCCTCCCTCCGGGCCAAGGACTTGACCGAGGAGCAGGCGGCCAAGATCAGCGCCGTCATCCAGAAGAGCTACAAGGTGGAAGGTGACCTGCGGCGGGAGGTGGCCCAGAACATCAAGCGCCTGATGACCATCGGCTGCTGGCGGGGCTTCCGCCACCGCCGGGGGCTGCCCGTCCGGGGCCAGCGGACCCACACCAACGCCCGCACCCGGAAGGGCCCGGGCAAGACGGTGGGAGTGAAGCGGTCCGCTTAGCGTATGCGAACCGTCCGCGGGGCGGACGGCTAAAATATCCTAACGTTCGTCGGAACACTATAACTGGGCACGAGAGGCTTCTGAATATGGACAAAGAACAAAAGCAAGGCCAAGCGGCCGCGCCGCAGCCCGAGGCGAAAAAGCCGGCTCCGGAGAAGGGGCAGAAGAAGGATCAGGCCGCCGAGAAGGCGACCGAAACGAAGAAGCCCGCCGCGGCGCCCAAGAAGCGGAAGATTGCCCGCGCCGTGGGCTCGGCGATCGCGCACGTCCAGGCCACCTTCAACAACACCATCGTCTCCATCACCGACCGGGGCGGGGCCGTGGTCGCCTGGGCCTCCGCCGGCCGCGTGGGCTTCAAGGGATCGCGCAAGTCCACCGCCTTCGCCGCGCAGCTGGTGGCGGAAAAGGCGGGGAACGAGGCCAAGGCCGCCGGCGTCCGCGAGCTCGAGGTCTGGATCAAGGGCCCGGGGTCGGGCCGGGAATCGGCGGTGCGGGCGCTCGCCGCCCAGGGGTTCACGATCACCGTGATCCGGGACGTCACCCCCATCCCGCACGACGGCTGCCGCCCGCCGAAGCGGAGGAGAGTCTAAGCGATTTGAGACCGGAGGTCTCAAATCTCAACTTCCAAAACACAAACAACAAATCACAAACAAATTACAATATCCAAACCGATAAGCACGGTCTCGGAAGTTTGATCGTTTGTGAATTGGAGTTTGGAGCTTGTTTGGAATTTGTTGTTTGTAAGTTGGGATATTTCATCGGGGAGAATCGTAAGTGTTTTGCATAAATAGCGTTGACTTGACCAGAGGAGACAGTATGGCTAGATACATCGGACCTTCTTGCCGCCAGTGCCGGCGGGAACAGATCAAGCTCTTCTCCAAGGGCGCCAAGTGCCTGATGTCGAAGTGCCCGGTCGACAAGGGCCGCCCCATCCCGGGCGCCCACGGCCTGCGCCGGCGGAAGCTAACCGACTACGGAGCGCAGCTCCGGGAAAAGCAGAAGCTGAAGAGGATCTACGGCCTCCTGGAGCGGCAGTTCCGCAACTACTTCGAAAACGCCTTCAGCGAGAAGGGGAACACCGGGGACCATCTCCTGCGCATGCTGGAGACCCGCCTGGACAATGTCGTCTACCGCCTGGGTTTCACCCAGGCCCTGGGCGCCGCCCGCCAGTTCGTGCGCCACGGCCACGTCCTGGTCCGGGGGCGCCGGATCGACTACCCCGGTTACCAGGTGGTAACCGGGGACGTCGTCGAGGTCCGCGACCGGGGCACCAGCCGCCAGCGGGCGGCCGAATGCCTGGAAGCGGCGCGCTCGCGGGAAGTCCCGGCCTGGCTCAAGCTGACCAAGAACCAGTTCCGGGGCGAGGTGCTGCGGATGCCCGAGCCCGCGGACTTGACCCTGCCGGTTGACATCTCCAAGGTGGTCACCCTCTACTCCAAGTAGGCCGTCTCCGGCGGTTTGAGATAATCCGAGAGGAGGACACAGTATGGCTATCGTGATGGCGAAGTTCGAATTCCCGAAACGGCTGACCTGGGACGAGGAAACGGCGACCCCCACCTTCACCAAGTTCATCGTCGAGCCCTTCGAGCGGGGCTACGGTTTCACCCTGGGCAATGCGCTCCGGCGCGTTCTTCTCTCCTCCCTGGAGGGCGCGGCCATCACCGACGTCAAGATCGAAGGGGTCCTGCACGAGTTCGGCACCGTGCCCGGGGTGCTGGAGGACGTCACCCAGATCGTGCTCAATCTCAAGCAGGTGGTCCTCAAGATGGACGGCCGGGAGTCGCGCCGGATCACGCTGGCCGCCAAGGGAGAGAAGGAGGTGACCGCGGCCGACATCGAGACCGGGGGCACCGTCGAGGTGGTCAACCCCGACCAGCACATCGCCACCCTGAACAAGGGGGCCAGCCTGAAGATCGAGATGTCCGTCGGGCTGGGCCGGGGGTTCCGCCCTTCCGAGATGAACAAGTTCCCGGACAGCCCGATCGGGGTCGTCCCGGTCGACTCCATCTTCAGCCCGGTCCGGAAGGTCAACTGCCTGGTCGAGGATACCCGGGTGGGGCAGCTCACCGACTACAACCGCCTCATCCTGGAGATCTGGACCGACGGGCGGATCACTCCCCGCGACGCCCTCATCCGCTCGGCGGCCCTGCTCGCCAAGCACCTCGATCTTTTCACCGACGAGGGCAAGTACACGGTGGAGTTCATCGAGGAGGCGGAGGCCGAGAAGAAGGAGGACAAGCTCCAGAAGCTCCTCTCCATGCCGATCACCGAGATCGAGCTTTCCGTCCGCTCCACCAACTGCATCAAGGCGGCCGACATCCAGACCCTGGGCGACCTGGTCCGGAAGACCGAGAACGAGATGCTCCAATACCGGAACTTCGGCAAGAAGTCCCTCGAGGAGATCAAGAACATCCTGACCCGCTACGGCCTGCACCTCGGGATGCAGTTCCCGGCCGGGGTGGAGGAGGAGCCGAAGCAGCTCACCGAATCCTGAAAACGGGGAGGGAACCTGCGGTTTCCCCCCGTTTTCAGGATGAGGGCGACCAGCGTGTTCTCCCGTTCCCGGGAGTTTAAACTGACAGCAGCGATCAATTTGTTTGAATCGGGGCCGACGATCGCTTCGATCGTCGGGCCGGATTCAAACAGGGGGGACTGACCGTGCGGCACCGCAAAAAGACCGTTATCCTCAGCCGGACCTCCGCCCATCGCCGGGCGCTGGCCGCCAACCTGGTTTCCAGCCTCATCATCCACGAGCAGGTGACCACCACCGTGGCCAAGGCCAAGGCCTTCGCCCCGCTGGCCGAACGGATGATCACCCTGGGCAAGAAGGGGACGCTGGCCGCCCGCCGCCGGGCTCTCCAGGTCCTTCGGGACAAGGACGCGGTGGCCAAGCTATTTGCCGACCTCGGAGCGCGTTTTGCCTCCCGCCGCGGCGGCTACACCCGGATCCTGAAGCTCGCCTTTGCCCGCAAGGGCGACGGCGCTCCCCTGGCCCGGCTGATGCTCAGCGAGCTCGCCCCCGCCGCCGCTCCCCAGGGACCGGCCAAGGAAAAGGCGAAGAAGGTCAAGCCGGAGAAGGCGAAGGCGGAAGCCCCCGTGGAAGCGAAGAAAGACGAGAAGACGGAGGCGAAGAAAGAATAGCGGAAGCGACCCGGCCGGTCGGGAGTGTCAAGCGAGAGCTTGACGCCGGTGCTGAAGAAATAGCGGCGGCCCCTGGAAGGGGCCGCCGCTTTGCGTTCGTCGCCCGGCGCCGTTCCGGCGGGGCTAGGCCCCGGCGATATTCGCCAGGACCGGCTTGACCGCCCGCCGGAAGTCCCGGAAGGCGATCCGCACCGTGTCGGTGTGGGTCTCGGCGTTGAAGACGATGTTCGCCTCCCTTCCCAGGGAGGCGTCGGCGTACACGGGGAGGCCGTAGAGCGGCCCCAGCGGCGTCATCGCCCCCACCTCGCATTCGGGGATCCAGGCCGCGATCTCCTTCTCGGTCGCGAGATCCGCCTTCTTCGCCCCGGCCGCCGCCTTCAGTTTCGAGAAGTTCACCATCTGGGGCGCCTGGACCACCGCCAGGGCGGGTTTCCCGTCGATCTTGACCACCACCGATTTAACCATCATGTGGCCGGGGATATGCTGCGCCGCCGCCACCTCCTGGGTGGTGACGGCGGCAGCGTGCTTCGACGTCTTGTAGGGGATCTTGTTCTTGCGCAGGTAGGCGGTGAGACGTTTCGATGCGGTCATGGCTCCCTCCTTGGAAAACCAGTAAACGCAAACGAAGTAATCAGTTATCAGTTACTGATCACTGATCACTGATTACTGATCACTGATCACTGATCACTGATTACTGATTACTGATTACTGATCACCGCCCCCCGGCGTAAGCTTCGCTTCCGGCAATTGGACGTCGATCCGGTAGTGGTTACCCTGGACATAGGGGATGGCCTGGCGGGCCGGGGGGAACCCCTCCTTCCAGAAGGTGAGCGTGGCGTTTCCGGTCGGAGCCTCCAGGAGGAAGGAAACCCGGCCGTCTCCACCGCTGACCGCGGTCTGCTCCTTGACCGCCCCGTCGACCAGGATGGCGTTCACCCCCGCCACGGGGCTCTCCCCGGCGAGGAAGCGGACCGTGATCTCGGAGAAGGGGGGGCCGAGGCCGAACTCGGCTCCGACCAGGAAGGGGAAGGCAAGGGCGACGAGGAGAAAGGCGAGACCGGCCAGCGATATTTTCACTCGGTCCTCCGGGAGATGGGTTGGCTACCCTCGCCCTTAATCTAGCGCGACCGCCCTCTCCTGTCAATCGCGCCGGCGCCCCGTCCGCCGATTCCCGGCCGTTGCAGGCCGGGACTGTGTCCGGGCGCTCCGGGGCCCTTCCCGGCGCCGGTTCACAGAACCGGCCTACAAAATCGCGCCGGCGCCCCGTCCGCCGGGCCTGTGGGAGCGCCGTCCCCGGCGCGATGCCGGGACGGCCTGGATCGGGGCGAGACGCCCCTCCCACGAAACTCTCTTGCGGCCGCTCGTCGGCCGGGCCTGTGGGAGCGCCGTCCCCGGCGCGATGCCGGGCATTGGCCGGCTAGCGGAGGAGGCGGAAGAGGAGGAGGGTGATGTCGTCGAATTGCTCGGCCACTCCCCGGAAATCGGTAAGGGCGGCGAAGATCCGTTGTTGGGCCTCGGAGGGTTTCGCTGCGCTCACCTCCGCGGCGAGCGCGAGGAACCGCTTCTCCCCGAACATCTCCCGGGCGGGGTTGACCGCGTCGGTGACCCCATCGGTGTAGAGGAGAAGCGTCTCTTCCGGACCCAGGCGGAAACTCACGGAATGGTAGGCGACCGTTTCGGCGACGCCCACCGCGATCTGGGGCGCCCCGCCGGTCTTCAGGAAGGCGGCCCGCCCGGGCTTGAGGACGATCGGCGGGTTGTGTCCGGCATTGCAGTAGGCGATCTCGCCGGAGGCGAGGTCGCAGACGAGGTAAAAGACGGTGACGAAGGTGGCGGAGGGGTTGTCGGTGGCGAGGAGGCGGTTGACCCGGGTGAGCGTTTCGGCGGGGTCGGGGTTCCCCATCGCGTTGTTCCGGATCAGGGCTCGGGTCACCATCATGAAGAGCCCCGCCGGGAGGCCCTTCCCGGAGACGTCGGCGATCACCACCCCGAGGTGGCGGTCGTCGATCAGGAAGAAGTCGTAGAAGTCCCCGCCGATCTCCCGGGCGGGCTCCATCTTCCCGACGATCTCGGCTTCGGCCGGGGGGACGGCGGGCGGGAAGAGGTGGGGAAGGATCCCCTCCTGCATCTCCCGGGCCAGGCGGAGCTCGCTCCCGATCCGTTCCTTCTCGGCGGTGGAGCGGGCGATCTCCTCGGTGTAGGTTTTGAGGTCGGCCGCCATCTCGTCGAAGGAGCGGGCGAGGTCTCCGACCTCGTCCCGCGAGTTGATCCCCATCCGGTGGTTGAAGTGCCCCTTCCGGATGATCTGGGTCCCGCGGATGAGGCGTTTGATCGGCCGGGTGATCAGCCAGGAGAAGAAGCCGGCGAGGAGGAGGACCGAGATCGCCGTCCCCCCCACCGCCTTGAGCACCCGGCTCTGCACCTCGCGGTCGGTCCGGTGCATCTCCTCGGTCGGGCGGTAGAGCTCGAGGATGTAGGGGACATTCCCGTCCTCGTCCACGATCGGGCAGACGTAGCTGAACCACTCGCCCTGGTCGTCGATGAAGGACCCGTACTGGGGGGTCTTCTCCCGGAGGGCCTTCAGGAAGAGGGTGCGGTCCTCGGGGACGATGAAGGGCTCGTAGATCGGCCCCCGCCAGCCGCTGATCCCGAAGTAGAAGCGCCCTCCCCGGATCTTGTGGATGATCCAGCGGGGCGTGTAGTCGACGTGGGCCCGGTCGATCAGCCGGTCGACTGTGGTGAAGATTTGTTCGTAGAGGGGGGATTCCCGGTCTTGCGGGCTCTGGATCTGGCGCAGGTCGCTTAAGGGGACGGTGTTGACCACCGACCGGGCCAGGTTGGCCAGCCTCCGGACCGATTCGGCCTTGAGCTCCTCCTCCATGATCTCCCTGACCCAGTCGCTCGCGATCAGCCCTCCGATCACCAGGGGCGCGAAGAGGAGGAGGAGCTTGCAGAAGAAGGGCACGCGGGGACGGGCGAGGCGGACGAGGAGGGAGGGGAAGAGGAAGGCGGCGAGGAGGAGCAGGATCGACCCGCCTCCTCCCAGAGCGATTCTGGTCCAGTCGAGGCGGGCGTATTCCCGGTTGATCCGGAAGGGATCGCCGAAGTAGACCAGTCCCTTGTTGACCAGGTCGAAGGTAAGGAAGCGGCCGTTCTTCTCCCGGAAGACCCGCCCGGTCAGAATGTCCAGGAACGGATAGCCCGACCGGAGCGGCTCGATCGCCCGGATGGGTCTGCCCTCCCGGTCGAACTCCACCCAAGTGCGGTTTCCGGAGGAGGCGACGGTGAGGAGATCGGCGCCCGCGTGGTCGGGGAGGAAGAAGACCGCGTTGGGAGAGATGAGGTCTTCGGGGCCGAAGCCGACCTTGCCGATGGAGCGGACGGCCTCGCCCGTCCCCGAGAACTCGATCACCTGGCCGCTCTCGCCCGAGGAGGCGAAGAGGTGGCCGTCCTCCCGGACCGCCAATCCCATCCAGAAGGAGGATTCCTGGTTGACCGGGCCCATCTCCCGGACGGCTTCCGGGACTTCGTCGCCCCTGACCGTCACCTCCCCCTCGGGGGCTATCTTCCAGAGGCAGGGCCGGCCCGGGAGGTTATGGACGAAATAATGGAACCCCGCCTGGTCGCCGGCGTAGCTGAACTCCGGCGACTCCTCGGGGTGGGCGAGGAAGACGGCGAGGATCTCGCGGGGGGGGAGGCGGAAGTCCGAGTATTCCCGGAAACGGTAGCCCAGGAAGCGCTTGGTATCCTGCTCATAGATGTAGCTGTGGACGATCGTCCCCGCCTTCCCCTGGTAGAGGTGGCGGACCATGTAGAAGTAACGGGGATCGTCCTCCTCGATCGCCCGGCGGTCCGCGAGGGCCAGGGGCCTCTCCGGGCCGCCGGGCGCGAAGGTGAGGAGGGTGTTCCCGTCCTTTTCCAGGACGAAGAAGTTTTCCCCCCGCAGGGAAAAAGCCACGGGGATGTGGAAGCGCTCGATCCGCCGGGCGCGGGCCAGCGTGAAGGCGGCGAGGAGAAGGGCGGCGAGGAAGAGGACGGCCGATGGCCAGCGGTATCGTTTCATGGCGGGGGAACGCCCGTCTCCATCTTACGATTTTTTGAAAAATCCGGGAACAAAACACTCGGGAGGAGGGTCGGAGGTTATAGGCACGAACGAAATGGACGATATGGACGAAATGGACGATATGGACGGAATGGACAACAACGGCGAGACTGCCTGGCCGCTGCGTAGAGCCCATTGCACCCCCGCCGGCCGTCTCGGCCGTGGCATCGCGTCTTGCGAGAACCCGCCGGCCGTCTCGGCCGGGGCCTCACGGTTTGCGAGTACCCGCCGGCCGTCTCGGCCGGGCCATTTCGTCCATACCGTCCATTTCGTCCATGCTGGCCTTTACGGTTTCTCCTGATACAATGCCCGGCAGCGGGCGTTCACCGCACAACGGGAGGCAAGTCATGAAAAAGACGGCGATGGCGGCGGCCGCGGCCCTGGCCCTGGCGGCCGCGGGAAGGTCGGTCGCGGCGGAGGCTACGCTTCCGCTCAACCGGATCACGGCATTCAGCTCGGGCGTGGCCTACTACGAGCGCGGCGGGAAGGTGACGGGCGACGCCGAGGTCCTCCTCTCCTTCAAGGGCGACCAGATCAACGACGTCCTGAAGTCGCTGACCATGCTCGACCTCGGAGGGGGCGAGATCGGGGGGATGAGCTACGCCTCCCGCGAGCCGCTGGAGCGGGCCCTCAAGAACTTCGGGATCGACCTCTCGGGCGAGCCCACCCTGGGCGGGATCCTCCGCCAGGTCCGCGGGGCCGCCGTCGTCGTTTCCGCCCCGGAGAAGATCACCGGGAAGATCCTCGGGGTCGAGACGAGGACGGAGCAGATCCTCCCCTCCAACACGGTCGTCCAGAAGGAGCACCTGAACCTGCTCACGGCCGAGGGGGCGAAATCCGTCCCCCTGGATACGGTCTCCGCGATCGCGCTCAGCGACGAGAAGCTCAACTCCGAGCTCGACAAGGCGCTCGCCTTCCTGATCGAGTCCCGGGACACCGAGCGCAAGCCGGTCCGCCTCTCCTTCCGGGGAAAGGGGGAGCGCGAGGTGAGGGTCGGCTACATCAACGAGGCCCCGGTCTGGAAGACGAGCTACCGCCTGGTCTTCGGGGAGAAGGAGAAGGACCAGGCGCTCCTCCAGGGCTGGGCGATCGTCGAGAACACGAGCGACGCGGACTGGCAGGACGTCGAGCTGACGCTCGTCTCGGGGCGGCCGATCTCCTTCGTCCAGGACCTCTACACGCCCCTCTACGCCGCCCGCCCCGAGGTGAAGCCGGAGCTCTACGCCTCGCTCCGCCCCCAGGTCTACTCCGAAGGGATCGCCGCGGGGACGGCGGCGCCGGAGGCCGAGGCGGAGGAGGCCGCCCCGCGCTACCGGGCGGCCCGGGCGATGATGGCGCCCCCCGCGCCGGCGGCCGGATTCCTCCGGGCGGAAGCCTCCGACGAGTTGCGCCTGGCCGAGGCCATGCAGGACGTGAGGCCCGCGGCGGCGGGCGCCGAGGTGGGCGAGCTCTTCTCCTACCGGATCGCGACGCCCGTGACGCTCCCCCGCTCCGGCTCGGCGATGCTCCCGATCATCAACCAAGACGTTTCCGCCCGCAAGGTCTCCATCTATAACGCGGCCGTCCTCGCCGCGAACCCCCTGAACGGACTCTGGCTGACGAACGACACGAGTTTAAGCCTCCTCGCGGGGCCGGTCACCGTCTTCGACGGGGGAACCTACGCCGGCGACGCGCGGATCGACAACCTGACGCCGAAGGGGAAGCGGCTCTTGAGCTACGCGGTCGACCTCAAGGTCCGGGTCGACTCCTCCCAGAAGTCCTCGGAGAAGATCGTCGCCGCGAAGATCAGCAAGGGGGTGCTGGAGCTGAGCCGCCGCCGCGAGTATCGCCAGGAGTATGCCCTGAAGAACAACTCCGACACCGGGCGGACGCTGGTCATCGAGCATCCCCGGCGCTCGGACCTCAAGCTCCTCGAGCCCTCCGAGCCCGCGGAGAAGACCGAGTCCCTCTACCGCTTCGAGACGCCGCTGAAGGCGCTGGAGACGGCCTCCTTCAGCGTGGTCGAGGAGAGGACGGACTCGCAGACCGTGGCGATCCTCCCCGGCGACGCCGACTCCCTCCTCTGGTACACCCGCCAGGGGGAGATCCCCGAGAAGGTGCGGGAGGCCTTGAAGGAAGTGATCGAGAGGAAGAAAGCCCTCTCCGCCGCCGAGCGGGAGCTCGGCAACCTGGAGGAGCAGGTCGGGAAGCTGCGCTCCGAGCAGGAGCAGGTGCGGGCGAACATGAAGGCGACGGCCCAGGGCTCCCAGGCCTACGCCCGCTTCGAGAAGAAGCTTCTCGAACTGGAGACCCGGATCGAGGGGCTCCAGGAGAAGATCGCGGAGAAGCGGGAGAAGGTCGAGGAGCTGAGGAAGGAGCTGGCGGAGTATATCGGGGGGATGAATGTGGGATAAGTGACCAGTGATCAGTGACCAGTGATCAGTAATCAGTAATCAGTGATCAGTGAAAGGGGCGGCCTCCTTCGCGGAGGCCGCCCTTTCGCTTGGCGCGCCCATCCGACCGATCCGTCGGATATGGCTCGCCCCCGCCGGGGCGAAAGAGATGGATCACCCATAGCCGCGGACCTTCAGGTCCGCGGGCGAGACATGAAGGCTCTTCCGGCGCGCGAACCTAAAGGTCCGCGCCTACGGAAACCGTGCGGGTCATAGGGGCGAGGCTTGTTGAGCCCCGGCCATTCCCCATCCGCTACCCTCCACCCTCTATTTCGTCACCGGGACGTCGCCGGCTGCCCCGAAGAAGGCCCGGGTCACGCCGAGGGCGGACCAGAACCCGGTCGGGGGGCGGAAGATTCCGATCTCGGAGGTCCCGTTCCCGTCGTAGTCGGCCGGGCGGGGGAAGTCCTGGCAGTTCCCGAAGTAGTAGCGGGTGAGGTTCCGCAAGCCCCACATCCCGGGATAGGTCCGGAAGATGGCGGGGACCGCGATCCCGGTCCCGAGGTAGTCGGCCGGGACCGGCCAGTCGCCCAGGGCCCCGTAGTAGAAGCGGGTGACGTCGCGGACCGCCCAGAGGCCGCCGGAGAGCGGGCGGAAGACGCCGAAGTCGAGCGAGCCGTCGCCCAGGTAGTCGGCCGGTGCCGGCCAGTCGGCGGTCTGGCCGAAGTAGGCCCGGGTGAGGTCGCGGATCAGCCACTGGCCGCTCGTTTCCCGGAAGATCCCGATCTCGGCGGTCCCGTCGCCGTCGTAGTCGCCCGGGACGGGGAGGTCGGAGGCGCCGCCGTAGTAGGCCCGGGTGAGGTTGCGAATCGACCAGACGTTGCCAGAAGGGCGGAAGACGGCGATCTCGGCGGTCCCGTCGCCGTTGTAGTCGCCGGGGGCGGGGAAGTCGTCGGGAGCGCCGAAGTAGACGCGGGAGAGGTTCTGGATCGACCAGGAGCCGGCCGAGGGGCGGAAGACCGCGATGTCGGATCTCCCGTCGCCGTTGTAGTCGCCGGAGGCGATGGCGGAGCGGTCGATCGCGGCCTGGGGCCCGCAGGAGGGCGAGGGAGAGGGCGTGGGGGCGGGCGTGGCGGTCCGGGTGGGCACGGGCGGCGTGAGCGTCCCGGTCGCCCGGGGCGAGGGGGTCGCGGTCGGCGGCGGCGGGGTCAGCGTCGCCGGCGGAGTGGGGGGCGGCGTCGGGGTCGGCTCGGCGAGCGTCGGCGTCGGCGTGATCGGGCCGGGGACGATGACGTCGTCGAAGGCGATGTTCCCCGCGCTTTTGAAGTAGGAGAAGCGGACCCGGGTGGCGGAGAGGTTGAGCTGGTAGGGGCCCATCACCGTCCCCGTGATGGGGAGGTTGTCCAGGCTGGCGATCTGGTTCCAGGCCATGGCGTAGTACTCCTCGACCAGGAGGGAGCTGGTGAGGTCGGTGCCGGCTCCCCTCAGCCAGAAGGTGAGGGCGCTGGTTCCGTCGGCGACGAAGGCCTTGCTGACGATCTGGTCTCCGGTCGCGTTCAGCCGGATCGCGGGCGTAAGGCGGCCGTAATACCCGGGGCCGGTGTAGGTGTCGGTGTTCTCATTGCAATTGACGAAGGTCCAGCCGGCGGGGCGGACGCCGGTCTGGAAGTTATCGAACCCCTCGTCCACGATCAGGTGGAGGGAGGGGGAGGGGGTGGGGACGACCGGCTCGGGCGTGGGCGTGAGCGTCGGGGGGGGAGTCGGCGTGGGGGGCGTGACCGAGGGGGAGGCGGTCTTGACCGGCGTGGGCGTCCGGGAGGGGGTCGGGAATTCGGGGGAGGGGGAGGGCGTGGGCGAGATGGGGGAGGCGGTGGGGGATGGGGGAGGCGTCTTCACTGGGGTGAGGGTGGGCTCGGGGGTGGGGGTGGCGGTCTTGGCCGGGGTGAGCGTCGGCTCGGGCGTCGGCGTCCGGGTCGGCGTCGGCGCGCCGGCCGTCGGCGTGGGCGTGATCGGCCCGGTGACCAGGACGTCGTCGAAGGCGATGTTCCCCGCGCTCTTGTTGTAGGAGAAGCGGAGCCGGCTGGAGGCGACGTTCAGGGGGTAGGGGCCGAAGGGGGTCCCGGAGGTGGGGAGGTTGTCCAGATCGGCGATCTCGAACCAGGCCGACGAGTAGTATTCCTCGATCAGGAGCGAGCTCGTCGCGTCGATGGACACGCCCCGCAGCCAGAAGGTGAGCGCGCTCGTCGCGTCGGCGGCGAAGCTCTTGGTGGTGGCGCTCACCCCTTCGCCGGCGGCCTTGCCCATCTTGAGCGCGGGCGCGGCGCGGCCGTAGTAGTTGACGCCGATGTAGGTGTCGGAATCGGCGTTGCAGTTGACGAAGTCCCAGCCGGCCGGACGGAAGCCGTTCTGGAAGTTATCGAACCCCTCGTCCACGACGAGGTGGACGCCGGGGGAGGGGGTGGCGGAGGGGGCAGGCGTCGGCGTCAGGGGCGTGACCGAGGGGGAGGCGGTCTTGACCGGCGTGGGCGTCCGGGAGGGGGTCGGGAACTCGGGCGAGGGGGAGGGGGAGGGAGTGACGGGGGTCGGAGTCGCCGTCGGCGTCTCGGTCCCGGGTGTCGGTGTCGCCGCCGCGGCGCTTTCGAGGAGGACGTCGTCGAGGCCGAAGTTGCCGGCGTCTTTCAGATAGGTGAAACGAAGGCGGGTCGAGGCCGGGTTCAGGTCGAAGGCACCGTAGATCGTTCCTCCGGACATGCCGTAGACATAGAGATCGGTGACCACTCCCCATTCCGCCACGGCATAATATTCTTCGACCAGGAGGTGGCTGGTCGCGTTGGTGCTGACTCCCCTCGTCCAGAAACTCAGCGTCGATGGGTTGGCGAAGGTCGTGGTATAGACGATGGTGGGGTTATAGGCGAGACGGATGGCGGGCGCGGCCGCGCCGTAGTATTCGGCGCTAGTGTAGACGTCGGTGTCGGCGTTGCAGTTGACGAAGGTCCAGCCGGCCGGGCGGACTCCGTTCTGGAAGTCGTCGAAGCCCTCGTTGAAAATATCGGCGGCGAAAAGGGCGGATGTGAAAGCAAGGCAAAGCGAGGAAACGGCGGCAACCCAGATGGGGCGGAGAGATTTCATAACGGCGGCTCCCGGTAAGGCGTTGGCTTGTACCACCGTCAATATACCTCCTGGCGCGATTGGGGGGAAGCGTAAATTCCCGGTCAGGATTCAGGGGAGCGCCGGGCGGGGCGTCTCCGTAGCCGCGGACATTTATGTCCGCGGGCCGGAAGGGCGCGTAGTATACTAACGCCGTGTCCGCCCGGATGACATTCGACCAGCTCCAGCGGTATCGCCTGGCCGCGGAGATCCTGGAGGCCCTCCGGACCCGCCGCCCTTCAAGGATCCTCGACGCGGGCTCCCGGGAAGGCTTTCTCAAGCATTTCCTGCCCGGCGACCGGGTGGTCAACCTCGACCTCGCCTCCTTCCCCGTCCTCGGTTTCGTCCAGGGAGACATATTCGCCCTCCCCTTCCCGGACCGGTCTTTCGACGCCGCGCTCGCTCTCGACGTTCTCGAGCATCTTCCCGCCCCCCGCCGCCCGGCGTTTCTCGATGAGCTCTCCCGGGTGAGCTCCGGACCGGTCATCGTCGGTTCCCCCTTCCGGGACGAAAGGGTGATGGAAGCGGAGAAACTGGTCAACGAGTTCGCCCTGAAGATGACCGGCCGGGAGAACGAATTCCTGGTCGAACACCTGACGGAAGGCCTCCCCGCCCTGGAGGAGGCCGTCGACTGGGCCGGCCGGAAGGGCTACCAGACGGCCCTCCTCCCCAACGGCTATCTCGACCGCTGGGTCCTCATGATGTGTCTCAACGAGTTCCTGGCCCGCGTCCCCGAGCCCTGGGATTTCATATTCCCGGCCAACGACTATTATCACCGTTCTTTTTACGCTTCCGACAACTGTCTTCCCGCCTACCGGACTTTCGTGGTGGCGAGCCGGTCCGGGCCGGCGCTACCGGAGCGGCTGGCGGCCCTGGTCTCCCCGCCCGCGGTTTCGCCGCCGCCCGCGCTCGGCGAGACCCTCGCGGAGATCAACCGCCTCCTGGATCAAACCGCCCGGGAGAGAAAGGATCTTCTGCTCCAGGAACTGGCGGCGCTGAGAGCGGAGCGGGATCGGATCTTCGGGGAGTTGAAGATGACCGCGGAAGCCAAACAGGCCCTCTTCGCTGACCTGACCGCCGTGATCGACCGGAAGAACGCGGACATCTCCCAGATCCAGGGCTTGCTGGGCCGGGCCATCCAGGAGAAGGCGGCGGCCGTCGCCGCCCTGGCCGCGGCCCAAGCCGAGCTCGAGGGGATCAAGTCCTCCCGGGCGTACCGGTTGTATCGTCAGACCTGGGGCAGGTTCCGTCCGCCTCGCCGCCCCTGATCCATCGTTCATCCCATGCCTTCCGCCGCTCTCCCCAATATTCTTCTGATGATCGACCTCCAGGCCGGAGGCGAGGGGACCGTGGAATCCCTCCGCCGCCGCTTTCCCGGCGCCCGCTTCTCCGTGGTCCTCGATTCCTGCGCGCCGCGGGCGGTCAAGGAGAGGTTCGGGGGGGACCGGATCATCTGGTACAACATGGCGATGCCCTGGCGGGACAAGGTCGGGCTGCTGAAGAAGATCCGCGCCAGCCGTTTCAGCCACGCCTTCTTCGTCGGCGCCAACTTCGACCTCCGGCAGCTCGGGGCGGTCTGGTTCGCGGGCTCGCCGGTCTGCCGCTTCATCCGCCTCGGGCCGGGCGGCGGCGCCCGGGAGCGGAATGTCTCGATCCGGTCGCTGGCCGGCGCGGGGCTGGTCCGGGGATGGCTCTTTCTCCTTTTCCTCCCGTGTTTTCTTGCGGTCCGCTTCGTCTTCTGGTGCGCCGATCGCCGCCCGCCGGCTCCCCCCGCCTCCCCGCCGCCCCTCGCTCGCCTGCCGGAACGGCCTCCGGTCAGCGTGGTCATACCCAACTACAACGGCCGCGAGCTCTTGGCCGAATGCCTCCCTTCGGTGGTGGCGGCGGCCTCCGCCTACGGCCGCTCCACGGAAGTGATCGTGGTGGACGACGCCAGCACCGACGGCTCGCCGGAATTTATCCGGGACGCTTTCCCGACCGTCATCCTCCTCCGGCTCGACCGCAACCAGGGGTTCGGCCGGGCTTGCCACGAAGGGATCGCGCGGGCCTCCTCTCCCCTGGTCGCCCTTCTCAACAGCGACGTCGCCGTGAAGGAGGACTTCCTCCTCCCCCTGGTCCGCTGCTTCCGCGATCCGTCCGTGTTCGCCGTCCAACCCCGGGCCTACTATCCCGACGGGAGACTCAACGTCGGAGTCAACATGGGACGGATCGAGAACGGCTACATCCGGATCTGGAACGAGGCCGACACCGACGAGGAGAAGCAAGTCGGCGGACTCTGCCCCACCCTCTACTGCCTGGGGGGGGCGATGCTCTTCGACCGGAGGAAGTACGCCGCGCTGGGCGGCTTCGACGCTCTCTACTACCCCTTCCGCTGGGAGGACATCGACCTCTGCTACCAGGCCGGCAAGCGGGGCTGGCGGGTCCTCTACCAGCCGGCGAGCACCGTCTGGCACCGACACCATGCCACCCTGAACAAGGTGTTCCACCCCGACTATCTCAACGTGATCGAGATGAAGAACGAGATTCTCTTCATCTGGAAGAACATCCACGAGCCGCGCCTCTTCCGCGAGCACCTTCGCCGCTTCCCCGCCTATTTCCTCTCCCAAATCCTTTCCGGGCGCGCCAACTTCCCCCCCGCCTTCCTGCGGGCCCTGGCCAGCCTTCCCGCCGTTCTCCGCGCGCGGCGCGCCGCCCGGCGCCCGGCGGCGGTTCCCGACTCGCTGGCCCTCGGCCGCTCCCTGCGGGTGTACAAGAATTTTCTGCGGGGGGACGCGGGCCTGGGGCGGGGGCGGCGGCGGCAGATCCTGATCCTGAACCCGGTCTTCCCCTATCCCCCCATCGACGGGGGCAAGACCCGCGTCTATAACCTGCTCCGGGAGGCCGCCCGGACCAACGACCTCCATCTCCTCTGCTACATCGAGCCGGACCAGAAGCAGTACCTCCCCGAGATCGAGAAGATCTGCCGAACGGTGACGACGGTGGATTTCCCGGCTCCCCTGGGGAACCTGGGGAAGATCGGGGAGGCGCTCTTCCCGATGTATTATCGCCGCTTTTACACCCCGGCCATGCAGGAAGCCCTCTCCCGCATCCTGGCGGAGCGGCCCCTGGACATAGTCCAGATGGAGTTCGACAAGATGCTCGTCTGGGGGCGCTTCATCCGCGACACCCCGGCCGTTTACATCGAGCACGACGTGGCCAGCCTCTACCTGAACGGGGGCAAGAACCCGCCCCTTCCGGGATGGGGAAGGGTCATCGATCTCCTGGAATGGATGCGCTCGCTGCGCTGGGAAGTGACGGAGGGGAGGCGCTACGCCAGGATCGTCGCCCTCTCCCCCGAGGACGAGGCGGTCCTCCGTCCGCTCCTCCCGGATTCCTCCGTCACCTCGGTCAAGCACGGGACCAACTTCGCCCAGTTCTACGCTCCTTACCGGGAAGTGGAGGAGCCCACCCTGATCTTCATCGGTTCGTTCGTGCACTATCCCAACGTCGAGGCGCTCGGCTACTTCCGGCGGGAGATCTGGCCCCGGATCCGGCGGGAAGTTCCCGGCGCCCGCCTTCTCGTCGTCGGTTCCCATCCCACGGCGGAGGTGCGCCGCTTCGGGGAGGAGCCGGGGGTCGAGGTGGCCGGCCGCGTGCCGGACGTGGGGGAGTGGCTCGACCGGGCGGCGGTCTTCGTCGCCCCGATGCGCAAGGGATTCGGGATGAAGGGCAAGGTCCTGGAGGCGATGGCCCGGGGCAAGCCCGTGGTGACCACGCCGGTGGGGATGCGGGGAGCGGCGGTCGTCCCCGGCCGCCACCTCTTGATCGGGGGGTCGCCGGCCTCGTTCGCCGCGGCGGCCGTCTCCCTCCTCCGGGACCCGAGCCTGCGGCGGCGGATCGCCCTGGCCGGACAGGAGCTGGTGCGCGAGGAATACGACTGGTCCAAGGCGGCGGAGCAGATGGACCGCATCTACGAAGAGCTCCTGGGCGAGGCGGGATGAACGCGGAAGCGCTCGCCCAATTCGCGGTCGAAGCGGTGGCCCGGGGGGCCGCCGCGCTCCCCGCCCCCGGGGAGGCCCTGCCCCCGATCCGGGAATTCTACATCGAGCTCACCTACCGCTGCGACCAGAGATGCCTGATGTGCGACGTCTGGCCCCGTTCCCGCGCCGCGGCCGGGGAGGAGATGACCCCGGCCGAGATCGCCGGCCTCCTCGCCTCCTCCCCCTTCTTCAAGGACCTCGAGCTCGCCGTCCTCACCGGCGGGGAGCCCTTCCTCCGCTCCGACCTGTCCGAGATCGCCGCCCGAATCCTCGCCCGCTACCCCCGCCTTCGCCTCGGGATACTGACCAACGGATCGAATACCGCGGCGGTCTTCGCCGTGCTCTCGGAGCTCCGCCGCCGGGGGTTCATCTCCCGGGTCTGGCTGGGCTCTTCGCTGGACGGGATCGGGGAGGTCCACGACCGCGTCCGCGCCCGCCCGGGGGCTTTCGCCGCCCTGGAGCAAACGCTCGGGCAGGCCCGGGCGGAGTTCCCGGAAGCGGCCTGGTCTCTCAACTTCACCATCACGCCCCTGAACTTCCGCTCCCTCCTGGAAGCCTATCGTTACGCCCGGGAGCTCGGGATCGAGTTCTCGGCCCAATTCGCCATCCCCTGGCCGGGCGCCCGGAGGCTCGAGTGGTCCGTCGATGATCGGATCGCGCTGGACGGGATCGGACGGGAGATGATCCGGGAGCTGGTCGCCGAAGGCATCCGGGAGAAGGGGGAGGAGGCGCTGAAAGCCGACCGGGATTTTCTGGCCCGGCTCTACTACTGGCAAGGGCTCTTCGATTACGGACGCCGCCCCCGCCGCCTCTTCGGGGAGTGCAAGGCGGGAAGGGAATGCGCCATGTTCAGCCCGTCCGGCGACCTCTACCTCTGCCCCCGCTACAAGCACGAGCCCCTGGGGAACGCCTGCCGGACCCCCTTCGACCGCCTCTGGACTTCGGCGGCGGCGGAGGGCTTCCGGCGCCGGTCCGACTCGGGCGGCTGCCACTGCTGGCTCAACTGCATGGTCTACTCGTTCGCTTTCCAGGCCCTGGGGAGGGTCTCATGAACCGGGACCGGATCGGCGCCCTCATGATTTTCCTGGGTGTATTTGTATTCCTTATCTTCCGAGTCCTCTTCATCTGGACCCGGTGGCGGGCGCTGTCGCTCCGCCTCGGGCGCCGGGAGGGGGAATCCGGCCAGGAATGATCCGGCCGCGTACGGCAATTGCGGACCGGAGATAATCCCGCTTGGCGCCGCCTTCGTCGTCCGCGCAACTAGCTGATCGCGGGCGCACTACCGATCCGCCCGGAACCAATCACGGATCAAGCCCCCCAGGTTCTCCGCCTCGGTGTCCGTGTGACAGCCGACCAGGCAGGGCTTGCGGCAGCGGGCGATCCGGAGCCGGGCCACGAAGGCCCGGGACGACCGCCAGTTCTGCCAGAGCGGCCGGCGGATGGTCCCGAAGGTGCCCCCGCAAGAGCCGACGATTCCGTTGGGGGCGACGTGGAGGTTCTTGAGGCCGGCGAAGCAGTTGTTGACGGAGGAGGGGAGGCGGAACCGGAAGTAGTCCTTGACCAGCTCGAGGTAGCGGGCGGGGACATGGATGATGCCGGGGTCCTCCCGCTTGACAGCGAGTAGGGCGTCGATCGACCGGTCGAGGACGCCGTAGCGTTCGGGGGGCACCCAGTAGGGGGGGAGCTTCTTCGGCGGCGCGAACCTTCTTCCGGGCTTCAGGCCGAAGAGGCCGGAGGTCACGGTGTTGTAGGAGACCCCGGAGAAGAGGTGGCGGCGGGCGAAGTCGATCATCCCGGGCAGCTCCTCCAGGTTCTGATTCATGATCGTGCAGGTGATGATCAGGACCGGCCGGTCGGCGCTGGAGGACCGGCGCCGGTTCAGGGCCTGGATCAGGCGGACCACCCGGTCGAAGGTGCCCGGCCGGCCCCGGATGGCGTCGTGGGTCTCCGGACGGGTTCCGTCCAGGGAGATGTTGAAGCGGTCGAGGCGCGAGGCTTGGATGCGCTCGGCCAGGGCTTCCCCGAAAGCGGCGTTGCTGTTGACCTCGGTGGTGATCCCGCGGTCGGCGGCTTCTTCCACGATCCGGAAAAAATCGGGGTGGAGGAGCGGCTCCCCCCCGGTCAGGGTGAGGAATTTCGTCCCCCAGGCCGCCATTTCGTCGAGGAGCTTCCGAACCTGATCGAGGGAGAGGACTTGGTCGTCCTGCACCTTCCAGAGGTCGCACATGACGCACTGGAGGTTACAGGTGTTGTTGATGACGAGGTTGACCCTTTCCGGCTTGACCAGGGGGAGGTTCAGCTTCTTGGAGAGATAGAGTTTGATCCGGGGGGTGATCTGTCGCCGGTTGAGCGTCTGCATGGCGGTCAGGGCCGTTCGTTCGGAGAACATGTCCGGATGTAGGGGCCCCGGAGAGCGTCTAGAAGCTCTCCGGCTTCCGCGGCGGGGATTATAACAGACCATCCGAGATATTTCAGCGGGCGATCGGGATGTCCCCGTTCGCGCCGAAGTAGAGGCAGGTCATCCCCCGGAGCGCCCACAGCCCCTTCGCGGATCGGAAGATCGCGATCGCGGCTTTCCGGGACAGGCCGTAATCCGCGGGCACCGCCCAGTCCCCCGCGGCGCCGAAGTAGCAGCTGGTGACGCCCCGGACCGCCCAGAGCGAGGAGGCGCCCCGGAAGATCCCGATGTCGGCGGTCCCGTCCCCGTTGAAATCGGCGCTGAGGGGAACGTCGAAAGCGCCGCCGAAAAAGACCCGCGTCAGGTCCCGGACCGCCCAGATCCCCGGGCCCGGGCGGAACACCGCGATCTCGGCGGTGCCATCCCCGTCGTAGTCGGCCGGGAGTGCCCCGTCCCCGTCCTGCCCGAAGAAAGCCCGAGTGATGTCCCGGATCGCCCAGAAACCCCGCGTCGGGCGGAAGACGCCCGCCGCGGATTTCCCCTCGCCGGTGTAATCGGCGGGGACGGAAACATCGCTCGAGGACCCGAAGTAAAATTTGGTCAATCCCCTGACCACCCAGAGTCCGGTGGCAGAGCGGAAGAGGGCCGCGTCGCCGACGCCGTCCCCGTTGAAATCGCCGCTGGCGGGCCGGTCGCCCGCGGCGCCCAGGTAGAACTGGGTCAGGCGGCGCAGGGACCATAACCCCGAGGCCGGCCGGTAGATCCCAATCTCGGTAGCGCCGTCCCCGTCGTAATCGCCGGACTCAAGGATCGGCTGCGGGACGCTGAGCGGCGTGGGGGTGGGCCGGAGGCCGCCCCGGGGCTCGCCGCACACGGCGCGCACGTAGTAGCAGTTGATCTTGGGGAGCTGATCGCCCTGCCCGTCGTTGAACGAGACCGCCCAGGCGTTAGTCGTATACATGGCACAGGAGGAACCGGACCAGAAATACATGGCGGGCGTGTTGGCGAAAAGGGGATCGATCGCCGGCCCGCTCCGGCCGTAGTCGACTAGGCTGAACAGCTCCATGTCATTGGGGACCCTCCAATCGGTGCGGTCGGCGAAGAAACGCTCGTTGAGGGTTCCCTTCACGTAAGCGAAGGCATTTTCCCAGGTCACCGCGGCGGGAGAGCAGCCCAACTGCCAGGTCAGCCCGGTGGCGCGATCGGAGGCCGTGCCGTTCCCGTTATCGGTGAAACGCGGTTCGGAACGGGGATAGCCGGCCCGGGCGGCCCCGTCGTCCCCCAAGTCCCCGGAGCCGGCGGGATGGACGATCGCGGTCTGCCCGGTCCGGGGAAAGCCTTCCGGACCGCTCCCGGCGTAGAAGGACCGCACCGCCCGCACCAGGCAGCGCGGCGAAGGGGATTGGCCGATGTTTTTGGTGAGGAGGTGGCCGAACTTATAGCCCAGGTAGAAGATGTTGGCGTCCTCCCCCCCGTTCGGCGCGCAGGAGCTGGTCCAGAAATCCTCGTCTTCGGTCGTGGTCTCCTGGAAGACATCCTGGACGCCGAAGATCTTGCCCAAATCGCGCGTCGCCAATAGCTCCAGGCAGTTAGGAAGGCGCCAATCGGAGTAGCCCGCGAAACGGGATAGGTTCATGGCCTTGACATAGGCGAAGGCGTCATCCCAGGTCACGGGTCCGCTCAGCCCGCCGAAGGATTGATGATAACTGTCGTTCTGCTGCCACATCAGTCCGGCGGCCCAATCGATAACCGTTCCCCAGCCGGTGACGGTGAATCGCTCATGGTCCACCGGATAGCCGGCCTGGACGCAGCCATCGTCCCCCATGTCGAAATTCCCCCACCAGTGATACTTGTCCGTCTGCCCCGTCTTGGGCAGTCCATAATAGGGGTGGCTCGGAGGCGTGGGAGCGTGCGGCGGCGGAGTTGGGGTCGCGCCTAGAGCGGGGGTGGGACTTGGGGAATGATAGCCGTTCGGCGTGGGGCTCGGGCTCACCGGCGTGGGAGCGACGAGGGTTCCCGGTCCGCCGCGCACCGCCCGGACGTAATAGAAATCGCACTTGGGGCGGAAGGTGTTGAAGCAGTTGCCCATGTGCACCACCCAGGCGTCGGTGGAGGCTGCCTGCCTGGTGGTGCTCGTCCAATACCAGCTGGTCCGGGTGAAATTGATAAAAAGCGGATCAAGGGCGGGGGAAAACTGGCTGTAATCGGCCAGGGTCAGGAGTTCCACGATGTTCGGGAGCCGCCACTCGGAGTGGCCGGCGTAGTTCTCCTGGTTCAGCCCCCGGACATAGGCGAAGGCGTCCTCCCATTTCATTGTGTTCTTGTATGTTCCGACCTGGTGGAGAACGCTGTCGGTCTTTTGCCAGACCAGCCCGGTGGCGTTGTCCCGAATGGTGTCATCGCCGAGGTCGACGAAGCGCTGCCCGCCGACCGGATAGCCGGACTGGACCGCCCCGTCGTCCCCCCGGTCGTTGGGAAGGTTGGGCCAGTGGTGGACCACGGTCTGCCCGCTCTTGGGAAAACCGAACTGGCCACAGGGGGGAGCGAGGGAGCGGACCGCCCGGACGAACCCCGAGGGGCTGTCGGGCATGAAGGCCTCGATCATGTAGCCTTCCCGGAAATCGACCTGAAAGATTTTCCAGCCGTTGGGCATGTCCGCGTAGGAGGTGCTTCCCCAGTAACCGATGTTCGTTTGCGTCCAGTTGGTGCCGTTGAAGCCGGGGTAAGCCGACGGCTGCGCCGCGCCGTGGTTGACGATGGAGTAGATCTCCTTGAAGTTGGGCATCCGCCAGTCGCCGTAACCGGCGTATCCGGAATTGTTCAGGTTGGCGATGTAGGCGAAGCCCTGTTCCCAGCTGAGGAGCCCGGAAGAGGCATCGGCCCACATGAGGCCGGTGGCGTAGTCGGTGACCGTCCCGTTGGAGTTGGACTGGAACCGGTTTCCGTTCATGGGATAGCCGGCCTGGACCGCTCCGTCGTCCCCCCGGTCGAGCCCTCCCCCGGCGTGGTAGCTCGCCGTCTGCCCGGACTTGGGGAGCCCCCGGAGAGTCGCGGGATCCGGTGTCGGCGTGGGGTAGAGAGGAGGAGTGGGGGCGGGAGCGCACCCCCCCCCGCGGACCGCGCGTACGTAGTATAGGTCTTCCTTGGGCTGGAAAGATCCGATGCCGGCGTTCCCCTCCACCGTCCACCCCTGGTGCCCGTTGAACGAGGTGCTCGACGCCCAGTAGCGTCCGGTATGGGAGGAGGATTTGAAGATCGGATCGAAAACGGGGAATTTTTCCCCCAGGTCGATCATCCCGTAAAGCTCAAAGTAGTTGGGCAATCTCCAGTCGGAATGACCCGCAAACCCGGCCTGGTTCATCTCGGCGACATAGGCGAAGGCGTCCTCCCAGCTGAGGGCGCCGCTGTGGCTGCCCAGCGCCTGGAAACCGCTGTCGGACTTCTGCCAGACGAGATCGGTGGCCTTCTGAGTGACGGTCCCGTCCCCGTTGTCCGCGAAGTTTTCGCCGGTTGTGGGATAGCCGGCCTGGAGGTCCCCGTCGTCGCCGGTCCGCCGGCTCTGCTCCTGGCCGGTTTTGGGGAACCCCCGCACGCCGGGGGTGGCGTGGGCCGAACGGGTGGCTTTGACGTAACAGAGGTCCGAGCTCGAGGCGTTCCAGTTGACGATGCCGTCGGTGAAATGCATGACGGCGGCGAGCGTCAATTCCCCGGGGGGCCAGGAGCTGCCTGTCCAGTAATAATCCGATTTGTGGTTGGGAAAGATCGTATAGGTCGCCGGGAAGAAAGTGCCCAGGTTGGCGATGGAGAGGAGCTCCTTGGCGTTGGGGACCCGCCAATCGGAATATCCCCCGAGCTTCTGGACGTTCATCGCCGACACGTATTGGAACGCCTGATCCCAGGTGAGTTTTCCGCCGAGAGATCCAATGGTCTGGTCGGAACTGTCGGATTTTTGCCACATCAGGCCGGTGCCGGCGTCCGTCACCGTTTGCGCCTCGGCGCTGAAACGGATCCCGGTCAGGGGGTATCCGGCCCGGATGACCCCATCGTCGCCGGGATCGTTGGGAGCGGAGGCGTGGTAGATCGAGGTCTGCCCGGTCGCGGGGACGCCGTAGGTCTGCCCCCAGAGGTTCCCGGCGCCTAACCCCAGTAGAAGAATCGCCTGTGCGAAACATTTCATCCGTTCATCGCCCCGCCGTCGTGTCGGCTGGGAGAAGCCCGCCGGATAGTTCGTCGCGGCCTCTTCCGCTGCAATGGGTTAATGTCGGAAGCCGATACCATTTGCGTTCTCAAATTCAGCTTACCATGAATGCAGGCGGCGAGCAAACGCCGTTTCTTCCCCGCAACGGTTTTGCTCATTGAGATGTCGTCGCCTCCGCTGTCTCCGGCATTGGCAACGGGGCGATCAAGAGATACACTTGTCCGGATCCAAGCGCGTCCCGCGCTGCCGAGAGCGATGAAGCCGCCGCCGCCAACCGCGCCTCCCGGCCGTCCCGGCCGGTCATGCAGATTGAGGTTTCTTCCGCCGGTCGCGGCCCCCCTGGCCATCTATCTCTGCGTCACGTTTTGGAATCTCTCCTCGCCGGGGTTGTTTTACGATGAATGCATCGATCTCACCGATAGCGTCACGCTGTCCGGCAAGGGAGGACCCCACACCTTGCCTTCAAGGTATGTCACCCTCGATGTCGCCGGCCGCCGACTGCCGCTGATGAGGTATGTCTATACCGGCCCGATCAAAACGTATCTCTTCGCCGCCGTTTTTCGCTTCCTTCCCATCCGCGCCGCGACCGTTCGGGTCATCACCTCTCTTCTCGGTTTAGGCGGTCTCCTCCTGACCTACTTTTTCGTGAAAAGATTTTTCGGCGGTCTGGCCGCTTTTTTCGCCGTCAGCTTGCTGGCGACCGACATCACCTACGTCATTTTGAACCGGACCGACCGGGGTCCGACGGCGATCATGACCGTGTGCAAGACCGGGGCTCTGTTCTTGTTCCTGCTCTGGTGGCAGGGAAAGAAGGCGTGGCCGCTGGTGGCGGGGGCGTTTATGCTTGGGCTGGGCCTTTCCGACAAGTTGAATTTCCTGCATTTCATCGCCGCGCTCTCGATCGCCTCGCTTCTGGCCGGGGGGAAGGTTCTCCTCGTCCGCCTCCGGCGGCCCGCGACCTTCGGCGCGGCCCTCTCTTTCCTGATCGCCGCCGCCCCCTTTTTCTATTTTCACGCCGCTTTTCCATCCGCCTTCCGCCAACTCTGGGGGGAGTCGGTATCGAAAAAGTCGACCGTCTTCGGCGAGGTGAGCGCCGATCCCGCGTCGAACCTGCGCAAGATCGCGGACCTGGCGGAGCGAACTCTGAGCGGAAGGGACGAGCTGGGGTGGATACTGGGAAGGCACGTGGCGACCTCCTGGTTCCCGTTCGTACTGGCGCTAGCCTGGGCCATCCTCCTGATCATTCTCGTCTCGCCGCGCCGGTCGGAGATTCTCAACCTCCGGAGGGTGACGTTTATAGCCGTGATCATGGCCGTGATCCTCATCGCGCTGGTGGCGACGCCCCATGCGCGTTTCAGCAATCATTTCTTCATGATCTATCCGTTTCCGCACATCTTCGTCGCCGCAGTCTTCACCGGTGCAATTTCACGCGCGTTTTCCCGGCGAGGGCCGCTCGCCCTCGCCGCAACGGCCGCGCTCTCCGTCGCGATCGGCCTGACCGTGTTCAGCAATCTGAGAGGACTCTTCGAGTTTCACCGGGAGATCGCCGCCGACCGGGTGGACCGGCATTGGTCGCGGCAAGTCGACCTCCTGGCCGATTTCCTCCGATCTCGCCCCTCAGCGACCGCGGTCTGCCTGGACTGGGGCCTGTATTCAAACCTGGGCTTCCTGTTGCGGGGAGAGGTGCGGTTGGAGGAGAGGCTAGATCTGCGCCCCGGCGATCCGGGGTCCCTCCAGAATCTCCGGGATTTGTTCCTTCTGCCCGACGCCTACTACCTCTTTTTCGCGCCCGGACTGGAAGAGGCCCAATTCGCCTGTGTCAAGGAAGCATTTCACGAGGCGCTGGGCGTGTGCGGATACAGAGCGGTCAAAGTGAGCCTCCCTTCCGTTCCGCAGACACGGTCGATATACGAGGTGGTGCAAGTGGAACCCCTCGCCGCGCGCCGCGCCGCCGATTGATCCGGGAAACTCATGCCCAAGCTCCTGGATAGTTCCCCTCTCCCCTTGCCCCTCTCCGCGATGGTGGAGCTTCCGAGCGAGCTCCCGGCGGACGCCACCGGCCTCCCGCGCGCGCTGGAGGAGCTGGCCGGCCGCCTCTGGGAGGTCCAGCTCTTGGCCGATCCCGAGTGGCTTTTCTCCCGCCCCCTCGCCCCGCTCCTCTCCCGGATCGATTCCTGGGGGATGGCGGCCGCCCTCAACCTCCCTCCCTCCGTTCTCTCGACCTCCCGCCTGGGCGCTTTGGTCGAGGGGAGGCTGCACCGGCTCTCCATCGTCCTCGACCGCCTCCCCCCGGCGGGGGAGGCCGGGGAGAGTTTCTGGGCCGGCTTGCGCGAACGAACGGTCGAAATCGGGGAATTCAAGGCTCGCTCTTCCCGCCCCCTCCCTTTCCTCCGTCTCGATCTCAGCCGGATCGATCCGCGCCTGGCTCGCCAGGCCGGGATCGTGGACCGGGCGGTCGAGCTCGGCATCGCGGAGGTCCTGGGGGCGTCCGGAAGAAATCTTGTCCCGGAGAAGGCGCCGGGGTGCGCTCGCGGGGCCCCTTCCCCCGGAAGCCCGCTGGCCCGGATCAAGGGACGGGTGAAGAGGCTGTTGTCCCGGGAGATGGCGCCCCCTCCCTTCGCCTCCTCCGTCGGCCTCTCCGGGGGCGAGGCGGCGAGAAAGGACTGCCTCTTCCCGTGGTCCTGGACCTACCTGTCCCGCCGGGGAGAAGTCAGGCCCTGCCCCGTCTCCCGCCGGGCCCTGGGGAGCTTGAAAAACCGCGATCTTGACTCGATCTGGAACGGTCCGGAGTACCAGGATTTCCGCCGCCGCCTCCTCTCGCCCTACCCCCACGAAGAATGCCGGTCCTGCCTCTTCCGGCCCTGGTTTCGCCCCTTCGCGCCAGCCGGCTGGGTCTGGACGGGCGTGAACGACCGCTTCGGCGTCCAGCTCGGGACCGGCTGGCACGAGAGGGAAGAGGGAAGACCTTATCGCTGGTCGCGCAGGGAGGGGATCTTTCTGCTCCAGAACACGGGCGGGAAGAAGCTCAAGCTGGTGCTCCATCTCCCTTCGCGCAAGCTCGCGCAGGAAGGGGAGGTTTTCATCGACGGGGAGAAGGCGGGGGAGTTCCGCCTCCGCCGCCCCGGCGACCGTCTTCTCGCCTTCCCGCTCCCCGCGGGCGCGGGAGAGGAGGTCGTGGTGAAGCTCGTCGCCGGTCGGGAGATCGTCCCCCGCGAGGCACTCGGCAACGACGACCTCCGCCGGATCGGCGTGGCGTGGAAAGGCGCTTTTTTAGAGGGTTGAGCCGCTCAAGCGGCCCAACCCTCTAAAAAATCAGAACCCCTGGCGGCGGAGGGCGTCTAAATTGCGGCGGATGTCGAGGTTCCCCGGATCCAACCGCCGCGCCGTCTCCCAGGCTTGGCGGGCGGAGGGGTAATCCTTCATCCGGTAGTGGCAGTAGCCGAGCGAAGACCACCCCAGGGCGGAGAAGCGGTCGCGCGCCAGGGCCTCTCGGTAGGCCGCGATCGCCCGCGGATAGTCCTCTTGGCTGATGTAGATCTCCCCCAGGTTGAGGTAGCCCTTGGCGTCGTAGGGGCGGGCGGCGATGAACCGCTCGATCGCTTCGACCGCCGCCTCCGGTTTCCCCAGGCGGAGGTAGAGGGTGGAGAGGTTCATCAGGACCAGGGGATCGCCGGGGTTGAGGCGGGCGGAGGCCTGAAAGGACTTAAGCGACTTCTCGTATTCCCCCATCTCGCCGTAGACCACGCCGAGGCTGTTGTGATAGAGCGGCTCGCGGGGGAAGAGCGCGATCGCCGCCGCAAGCTCCCGCTCCGCTTCCGGGAGCCGCCGGAGGCGGAAATACTCGTTCCCCAGCCCGTGCCGCGCCTTGGAGCTGTCCGGAGAGACCGCCGCCGCCCGCTCGAAGAGGGTCAGGTTGTCCTCCCACTCCCGGTTCCGGCTCGCGGCCTCAAGGCTGAATAGGACGAGGACGGCGCCGAGCGCGGCGACCCTCACCCCGGCGGCGCGGCCGCCGGGGGGGAAGAGGACGGCGGCGGACCAGAGGCAGAAACCGAAGGCCGGCAGGTAGAAGAAGCGCTCCGCGCCGAGCCGCGAGGAGGGGACGAGGTTGAGGACGGGCAGGAGCGAGAGGAGAAAGAAGGCGGAGCCGAACCTCGCCTCCCTCCCGCCCCCGGTCAGGGTCCTGAGGAAAAAGGCCAGGGCGAGGAGGGCGGGAAGGACGAGGCGTCCGGACCAGACCAACCCGGGGAAGGGGTCGGGATACTCCACGGTGAGGCGCAGGGGGAAGAAGGCGAGACGGAGATAGAGGCCGAAGCTTTTCAGGGCCAGGACGATCCGGGCCAGGGGATCGCCGAACTCGGGAGCGGTGGGGAGCGTCCCCTGCTGGAAGAGAATCTGGAAGCGGAGGACGGCGTAGAGCCCGGCGGCGAGGAAGAAGGGGAGGAGGCGGAGAAGGAACCGCCGCCGCGGCCGGCGGATGAGCTCGTAGGCGAGGAGGACGAGGGGCAGGGCGACGGCCATCTCCTTGGAGAGGAGGGCGGCGGCGTAGGCAGCGAGGGAAAGGAAAATGTAGTATCGCTGCGCTTGTAGTATCGTCCTTCGCCCGCTTCCGCGGGCGAAGGACTTGTAGAATCGCCCTTCGCCCGCTCCCGCGGGCGAAGGACTTGCGGGATCCCTTCGCTTGGGGGGTGGACAGTCTCCCGCGCGGAGGTAGCAGAGAAGGGACAAGAAGCAGAAAAGGGCGCAGAGCGGGTCCTCGCGGAAGGAGATCCCGGCCACCGCTTCGGTCAGGGCGGGGTGGACGGCGAAGAGAAGGGCGGCGGCGGCGGCGGGGAGGCGGCGGCGGAGGAGGCGGAGGGCGAGAAGGTAGACGACGGCGGCGGAAAAGGCATGGAGGAGGAGGTCGGTCAGGTGGTAGCCCCAGGGGTTGATCCCCCAGAAGGAGTAGTCCCAGAAGTAGGTGAGCGTGACCAGGGGGCGGAAGGAATACTCCTCGGCGCGGACGTAGTAGTCGGCGGTGAAGATGCTCCGCGCGTTTCCCCAGTTCCGGATGAAGAGGTTCTCCTCCACCGTCACCGCGTCGTCGTAGACGAAGCGGTTGGTGAAGGAGGGGGAGTAGACGATAGCGGCGAGGAGGAGGATCAGGAGAATGACGGGTGCGTTACGATCTGTGCGCATGGATCGCCAGCCACTTCTCCGTGGGAGCGGCATTCTTGCCTGCCCCGATAGTCCCGGCAGATTATCGGGACTATCGGGGACGCGATCCGGGCCGAACCGAATGGATCGGGGCCCTTCGACTACGCTCAGGACAAGCTCGACGCCTCTCCCACAAAGACTCGTTGGGACAGCGAAAGAGTAGATCCCGTGGGAGCGGCATTCTTGCCGCGATCGCATCGGGGCCCCGCATTCCAATAATCCACTCGGGGCCGCGATCCGGCCTGGACTATGGATCGGGCCGGGGACGGCCCTCCCACAATGATTCGCGCGGATTCGCGAGATTCGCGGTTATTTTTTTGGCCCTTCCATCGCCACGATCCGGCAGATGCAGGACTCCATCTCGATCGCCCGCCAGGGGAAGGCCCCGATCCAGAGGCGCTCGTTGGAGCACTTGTCGATGTCCCCGCCCAGGCACTCGGCGTGGACGATCTTCTTGGGGAAGAGCTTCAGGTGCATCACCTGGTAGTAGTAGTCCGGCGGGTACATCTCGTCCCAGGACTTGCCGAAGGTCTTCCGGAGCTTCTCCTCGGCTAAAGCGAAATGCTTGGGCTGCCAGGTGCGGATGATGGTGTTCATCGGGTGGTCGGCCGATCCGCAGTCCACACCGATCCACTTGAACTTCATCTTCATGCACCACTTGTCGAAGTCGGGGCTGGGGCCGGGGTGCATGATCATGTAGCGGATTTCGTCGGCCTCGGCGTGGGTCCAGTCGTAGCGGTGGTAGCCGGTGTTGATGACCAGGATGTCGCCCTCCCGGATGTCGGCGTGCTTCATCAGCATCTCGGGGGAGTAGATGCTGTAGTCGGAGACCTCCTGGGAGATGTCCACCACCACGCCGGGACCGATCCACTCCTCAAGGGGAACCTGGCCGATCGCCCGCCCGTGGCCGTAGAAGTGGATCTCCCCGTCCATGTGGGTGCCCACGTGGTTGGAGGTCTGGATGACCTGGCCGTTGGCCCCGGCGCCGCCGCCGAAGCAGCCGCCGATCCGTTTGAAGTACTGGAGCTGGAGCGGCATATAGCTCGGCCAGGGCGGGGTGTGGATGGAGAGGGGCTGGGTCAGGTCGTGGACCTTGACCTTGTCCATGAACTTCAGGAACTCTTCGCTTTTCATGCGAGCACCTCCGGTTGAGGGGTTGGGGCGGCTGACTGTCGTTGGGGAAGTCTACCATCCGGCCGGCCGAAGACCAATGGTCTCTTCGGCGCGCGCTTGGACGGCATGGACGCGATGGACGGTATGGACGATGAGGCCCGCGGGCCTACCCCGACCTAGGTCGGGATGATCGCTTCTAGACTTGCATCGAGATGAATCAAACCTCCGCGGCTACGGGGGCGATGTCCGCCGCCCGTGGTTCGTAGGCGCGGACATTCATGTCCGCGCGCGACCCGGTCGGTGCGCTCGCGATCAGCGCCCGGCCGGCGGTGTCGGCTGGGCCTCGATCTTCTTCAGGACCGATTCGAAGAAGAGCTCGGGGGCGGTCGCCCCGGGGCGGGGGGAAGCTTCCGGATGCCCCGCCGCCTGCTTCAGGGCCGCCGCGGCCGCCCGGCCGTCCTCGCCTTCCGGGTCGAGGGCCGCGGCTTTGCGGAACTCCTCCTGGGCCAGGTCGGTCTGCCCGGTCGTATCGTAGACCCGCCCGAGCAGGAGGTGGGTCCGGCCGTGGTCCGGCTTCAGGGCCAGGGCCTTCTCCAGGGCGCTCTTGGCCTGCTGGAAGCGCTCCTGTTTCATCTGGAGCTCGGCGAAGTGGAGATAATAGGACTCGTTGCCGGAGTTGAGGTCGATCGCCCAGACGAAGGACTTGTAGGCCCCGTCCAGGTCGCCCGTCTCCATCTGGGCCCGGCCGAGGAGATCGTAGGAGGCCGCCTCCTGGGGGGCAAGGGAGATGGCCGCGCGGAGGAAGCCCAGCGCTTCCTCGTATTTCTTCTCCCGCAGGGCGACCTCGCCCAGGCGCATGTGGGCGGGGGGGAAGTCGGCCTTCAGGCTGACGATGGTTTGGAACGACCAGCGGGCTTCTTCGAGCTCTCCCCGCTTGAGGTGGATGTTTCCGATGAGAAAATGGGCGGGGATGAGCGTCGGCTGGAGGCGAAGCGCCTCCTGATACTCGCGGAGAGCGCCCGCTTCGTTGCCCGCCTGGTCCAGAACCAGGCCGAGGTTCAAACGCCCCTTGGCGTAGTCCGGGCGGATCTTGAGCGCCGCCTCCATCGCCTCCCGGGCCTTTTTCAGCTCGCCCTGCTGGAGCAGGACCATCCCGAGGTTGTTGTAGGCCTCGGGGTTCTTCGGGTTGATGGCGATGGACCGGCTGAAGGCGTTTGCCGCCTCGTCCAGGTTGCCGGCCTTGCCCCAGAGGACGCCGAGCTCGTTGAAGATGTCGGGGTTGATCGGTTCGAGCCGGGCGGCCCGGCCCATGGCGTCGACCGCGTCCGCGGCGCGCCCCGCCTCGTCCAGTGCCCGGGCCAGGCTCTTCCAGGCCGCGGCCGAGGTGGGGTTGAGCCTGGTCGCGGTCTGGCCCCATTCGATCGCCCGGGCGGGGTTTCCCAGTAGGAAGTGGGCGCGGGAGAGGCCCTCGGCGGCCCGGTCCGAGCGGGGGTCGGACCGGAAGGCCTCCTGGAAACCGGCCTCGGCCTCTCCCGTCCGCCCGGCGACGAGCGATTCCTCGGCCTTCCGGAGCGCCTCCCGTACGGCCAGCTCCTGCGGCCCGGACGGCGGGGCGGGGGCTTGCTCCCGGCAGGAAGGGAGGAGGAAGAACAGAAGAGCGAGGAGGATTAGCCTGATTAGCATAATGGCAGATGGGTTAGGGTTAGGAGGTGGGTCTGGTAAATGGGTCATGGTTAGGTGAAACTCGCCGGGCGGCACCATCAACCTTACCCATCGACCAGACCCACCTCCTGACCCTGACCCATGAACTGATTTGATGATGGGCTAGGGTTAGGTAAACGGTTTGGTCATCGGGCCGGGGTCAGGTGAAGCCGCACCATCGACTTTACCCATTTACCAAACCCCTATCCTAACCCTTACCCATCGACTGAATCAGTTTGCCGTGGCTGATCACGAAGCGGGGCTCGCCGTGGCGGCGGAGGGCCTCCAGGACGTTCTCCTCGTGGAGCACGACCAGATGCGCGGGCTTGCCGACCTCCAGGCCGAAGGACGCGATCCCCATCGCCCGGGCGGCGCTGGTCGTGACCATGTCGTAGAGGGTTTCCATCTCGGCCTCGGTGGTCATCCAGAGCAGGTGGGAGTTCAGGAAGGCCACCTCCAGCATGTTGTTCCGGCCGTAGGGATAGTAGGCGTCGGAGATGTCGTCCTGGCCGAGGCAGACGTTGGCCCCCTCGCGGAGCAGGTCCTTGACCCGGGCATGGAGCGGCCCGGTGTGGGGATCGCTGACCACGCCGACCTTCGCCCGCTTCAGGAGGGCGACGAGCTTCATGAAGTAGGGGTCGGGGTATTGGCTCATCGCCCGGGCGTGGTGGGCCAGCACCCGCCCCTCCCAGCGGTTCTTGATCGTCGCCAGGGCCAGCATCTCCAGCGTCCGTAGCCCCGGGTCGCCCGCGTCGTCCACGAGCATCGAGACGTTCTTGTCGTAGCGGACGGCGAGCCGGAACATGGCGTCGATGTGATCGGCCTCGTCCTTCTCGGTGTATTCGATCCAGGGGATGCCCCCGGCCACGTCGGCGCCCAGGTCGAGGGCCTCGCGAACGAGCTTGTCCGCCCCCGGCTCCCGCACCACCCCGTCCTGGGGGAAGGCGACCACCTGCACGTCGACCACCCCCCGGAATTCCTCCCGGGCCTGGATCAGGGCCTTGACCCCCTGGAGCTTCGCCTTGTTGTCCACGTCGGCGAAGGCCCGGATATGGAGGACGCCGTTTCGGGCGGCGAGCTGCAGGGCGCGGCGGGCGTTGGGCAGGATCCACTTCTCGTCGTATTTCTCCTTGATCTTGGAGGCCGCCTCGATCGCGGTCATCGCCTTCCCCATCCCCTCGCCGTGGTAGTCCTTCAGGGCCTCCTCGGTCATCATCATCAGGGTGTAGACCTTGCAGAGATGGAGGTGGGCGTTGACGAAGGACTCGGTGACGAGCTTGCCCTCGGCGTCGATCTTCTTCTTGGCGGGGCCCTTGATCTTGCGGGCGATCTTCTCGATCCGGCCCCCGGCCACCGCGATGTCCCAGGTCCCCGGTTTTCTCCGGAGCTTGGCGTTGGCGATCAGGATGTCCATGGTCATCCTCCCGTGTGGGGTGGTGGGGTGTGATTCCGATGCGGGGATTATAGCCCGGATTATTCATGAAAACCATCGGTTTTCATGAATAAGCGCAAGACCGCTTCTCGATTTCGATCGGGCCCGGCCCCCGCCGCGCAACCTTTCGCAACCTCACGCAGCTTCGCGTAACCCCGAGTAACTTTCTTCCCTCCCCCTCCTCCCGCGTTGCGCGTCGCCGGTGGATCGGGTATAAGGAGTCCCATGTCCGGAGACGCTTCCAGGATCTGCCCCGACTGCCGCCGCGAGATGGTGGAGATCACCAGAGGACTCTCCTGGGGGCGCGAGAGGGAAGGGGAGGGAGCGGCCTGGGAGGAGGAGGAGAATCCCCTTTTCGGCCCGGCCGCGGAGGCGGAGGAAGAGGAGAGAACCTGGGAATGTCCGCAGTGCGGTCGGCGGGAATACCGCAAAACAGTGATCAGTGATCAGTAATCAGTGATCAGTTATCGGAAGACGAGGCGCTCTCTGATCGCTGTTTACTGATCACTTTCCTTTTATGGCCGTTGGCCATGGGGCGCATCTTCCGACATATGATCGGCGCGGCACTGGCGGCGGTTCTGGCCCTCCGTGCCGCCGCGGCGCCTTCGCCCGCCCCCTCCCCGTCCGCCGCCGCTTTCGCGGCCGAGACGCTCCCCTCCGCGGTCACCCCGCTCCGGGTGGTCTTCGTCGACGTCGGCCACGGCGATTGCATCTGGATCCGGACGCCGGACGACGGGATCCCCGGCAACGGGCTCTGCGAGGGCTACGACGTCATCATCGACGGCGGTCCCTCCACGAAGAGGATCTGCTCCCAGATCGCCTCCCTCGGATTGCGCCCCCGCGGCCCGGTGGAGTGGATGCTCTTAAGCCACGCCCACAACGACCACTACCGTGGGCTCAGCGCGATCCTGGACGCCGCCGCGGTGAAGCGGGTGGTCGATCCGGGCTACCGCCATCCCGGCGACTCCTACGGGGCTTTCTGCTGGAGGGCGGTGATCGAGCCGGGGTGCGTCTTCTATTCCCCGGCGATCGGGTCCGCCGAAGTCCCCGCCCTGAGGTCCCTCGCCTCCGCCGTGCCCTGCCGGCTCGATTGGGGAGAGGAACTCGAGGCCGTCATTCTCTACGCCGACCCCCGCGTCGGGGAGGAGACGATCAACAACAGCTCGCTGGTCCTCAAGCTGACCTACGGGCGGGTCTCGTTCCTCTTCGCCGGGGACATCGAGGGCAAATACCGCCCCAGCGGATCGGGGGCCAACGACGTCGACCACCCGCTCTTCGCCGAGAAGGCCCTCCTCGATCTCTACGGGAAGGAAGGGACGCTCCGCTCCACCATCCTCAAGATCCCCCACCACGGCTCCGAGACCTCGTCCACCGCCCCCTTCATCGCCGCGGTCGCCCCCCGGGAGGGGATCGTCTGCGCGGGGAACCGCTACGGCCTTCCGGACGCGACGGTGATCAAGCGCTACGAGGCCGCGGGCTGCCGGGTCTGGCGGACGGACCGCCTCGACGCGGGGAAGGGGGCGGCCGAATGCGCGGACGACGACCACGTCGTCGTCACGAGCGACGGGAAGGAATACCGGATCGCCTACTTCAAGCCGGACGCGCGGGAGGTCTCCGCCGCGCCGTCGCCGGCCGTCCGCTGACCGTCCGCCGCCCCTCAGGTAAGTCAGTCCGGAATAGCATAGATCGGTCATTGCGGGGACCCAGAGCGAAGCGAAGGGGACGAAGCAATCTCAACTCTCCGAGCGACAGGAGATTGCTTCCCGCCACGCTCCGCTCGCGGCTAAAGGCCTTCGCTCGCCATGACCGCCATCGCCGATGTCTGGACTACAATGCTCCGACCGGTATGTAGTACCATCCCCTCCATGAAGCCAGCGCTTCCCGCCCTCGCCGTCTTCGCCCTCGCCGCGCTGGTCTATGCGAACACCCTCGGAAACGGTTTCGTCTACGACGACTTCCGGGAGATCGTCAACAACCCCGCCATCCGGTCCCTCACCCTCGCCTCCTTAAACTCCTGCGTCTTCCCCGGCCCCGACGGCCGCCCGCCCCCGGGCCGGGCCGTGCCCCTCGTCACCTACGCGCTCAACCACGCCGTCCACGGCTTGCGCCCGGCGGGCTACCACCTGGTCAATATCCTTCTCCACGCCGCCGTCTCCCTCCTGGTCTATTCCGTGACCCTCGCCCTCTTCCCCTCCCGCCGCGCCCTGGCCTTTCTGACCGGGGCCTGCTTCGCCGTCCATCCCGTCCACGCCGACGTGGCCGCCTCCGTGGTGGGGAGGAGCGAGCTGATCTCCAGCCTCTGCTTTCTCCTCGCCCTCCGCGTTTACCTCGCGGCCGCGCCCTCGGCGAAGAGCGGTTGGTCGTGGGCCTACTGGTCCACGCTCCCCCTCCTTCTGATCGGAGCCCTCTCCAAGGGGACCTCCTGGCTCCTGCCGTTCGTCGCCCCGGCCTGCGATTGGTTCCGTTTCCGGCGGCCGGCCTCGGCCCGAAATAAGGCCGCGGATTTCGCGGATTGTCGCGGATTATTGATTCGCAGGTTCTGGAGGTTCTATCTCCCCTGGCTTCTCCTGCTGCTTGCCCTCTTCCTCCTCTACTTCCGGATCATCCCCTCTTCGGAGGACATCGCCGCCAACTATCTCGTCTTCCTCCCCCCCTCCGAGCGCGTCCTCGCCGTCTTCGGCGTCCTCGCCCGCTACCTCGCCCTCCTCCTCTGGCCGGCCCGCCTCTCCTGCGACTACAGCTACGCCCAGCTCTCGCCGCCGGACTGGCTCCGTTACCTCTGGTCGGCGGGAGGGATCGCCGCCCTCCTCGCCGCCGCCGCCCTGGCCGGGACCTCCCTCCGCCGGAAAGGCGAGTGGTTCCTCGCCGTCTTCATCTTCGCCGTCAACTACGCGCCGACCTCCAACCTCCTCTTCGTGATCGGGGCGGACATGGCCGAGCGGCTGATCTACATGGCCTCCTGGGGGTTCTGCCTCGCCCTGGGCTTGGTCGGGGAGCGCTCGCTCGCGCGCTTCCGTCCGGCCGCCGTTGGGGGTGCCGCCGCCGTCTTGCTCGCGGCTTGGTCGGCCCGGACCTGGACCAGGAACCGCGACTGGAGGGACAACTTCGCCCTTTTCTCCGCGGCTTACCGCGTCTGCCCCGAGGCTTGCCGGGTCAACTACAACCTCGGCATCGAGTATTACCGGCGGGGCGCCCTCGACCGGGCCATCTTCCACTACGGCCGGGCCGTCCGCATCCTCCCCTGGAACGGCCTGTACCGCTCCAACCTGGGCGAGGCCTATGTTCGGAAAGGGGAGTTCGACCGGGCGATCGCGGAGTTCACGGAGGCGGCCCGTCTCGACCCCGACCGCCCGGCCGGCTTCATCAACCTGGCTAGCGCCCATCTGGCCCGGGGCGCCCCGGCGAAGGCCTTGGAGTCCCTCTTCATCGCCCGGGAGCTCGAGCCGCGGGACTGGCGCGTCCACTTCAACCTGGGCGACGCCTTCCTCGCGTCCGGCGAACTCGACCGCGCCGCGCCGGCCTACGAGAGCGCCGCCCGGCTCCACCCCGGCCACTGGCCGATCTGGAACCGCCTGGGGACGGTCCATCTGAAGCGGAAGGAATATCGCCTGGCCGAGAACGACTTCCGGAACGCGATCCGCCTCTTTCCCTCCGGGAAAGAGGCGTACAACAACCTCGGCCTGGCCCTCGCCGCCCTGGGCGAGAAGTCGGCGGCGGAGGAAGCCTACCGCGAGGCCCTCCGGATCGATCCGGACTACTCCCTCGCCCGGAACAACCTCCAACGCCTCCTCGCCCAATGAAGATCAGGTGCGGATTATTGGTGGTCTTGAGCGCCCTGGGCCTCCGGTGCGGAGGCTCCCCGGAGGCTCCCCGCTACAACCTTCTCCTGATCTCGGTCGACACGCTCCGGGCCGACCGCCTGGGCTGCTACGGCTACGCCCGCGACACCTCCCCTTCCGTCGACGGGCTGGCGGCGGAGGGAGTCCTCTTCGAGAACGCCTTCTCCTCCTCCCCCAAGACCACGCCCTCCCACATGTCGATCATGACCGGCCTCTACCCCCGCGCCCACAACGTCTACATGTGGAAGCGGGGACCGGACGGCGTCTACGGAGGGAAGACCCTCTCGGCCCAGGTGCCGACCCTGGCCGAGATCCTGGCCGCCCGGGGATACGTCTCCGCCGCCTTCACGGGGGGGGGAAACGTGGCGGGGAAGATCGGCTTCGACCGGGGCTTCTCCGTCTACGACGAGTCCGGCGACACGCCGGGAGCCTGCGCTTGGATCGCCCGGAACGCGGGGAAGCCCTTCTTCCTTTTCTACCACACCTACTACACCCACGACCCCTACCTCCCCCCGCCTCCCTACGACCAAAGATACGATCCGGAATACGCGGGCGGCATCGTCTCCGGCGCGGCTCTTCTCTCCGAGCTCGGCCTCCGGGTCGGCGGCGCCTGGGCGGGGGGGGCCTGGGACAAGCTCAGCGAGCGCTTCTGGAAGACGGTCGATGCGGGCGACCCGCGCGATATCCGCCACCTCAACGCCCTCTACGACGGTTCCATCGCCTACGTGGACCATGAGTTCATCGCCGCCCTGCTCGCCTCTCTCCGGGCGGCGGGGGTCCTGGACCGGACGCTCATCGTCTTCACCTCCGACCACGGAGAGGAGTTCCTCGAGCACGGCCGCTTCCGCCACGACTCGCTCTACCGCGAGGTCACCCGCGTCCCCCTCATCCTCCGGCTCCCCGGCGTCCTCCCGGCGGGGAAGCGGGTGGGACAGCTCGTCCGCTCGGTCGACCTCCTCCCCACGGTCCTCGATATTCTCGGCCTTCCGCTCCCCTCGTCCGTCCAGGGGGTGAGCCTTCTCCCGGCGGTCCGGCGCGACCGCGACCTCGGGCTCGAGGTCTACGCCGACTTCGACGACTTCGCCCCTCCCTTCATAGAGTCGGTGCGGACGCGGGAATGGTTCTACCTGATGGACCAGAGGGACTACCTGACGCGGGAAGGGAAGAAACGGGCGCCCGGTTTCCACTGGCTCTTCGACGCCGGGCGGGACCCCGGAGAGATCGCTGACCTCTCTCTGTCGCGCCCCGCGGCGGTGGCCCGTCTCCAGATGCGCCTGCGGGGGCTCCGGATCGAGTCCTCCCGCCTCCACTTCGAGCGGGCGGCGGAGCAGAAGGCGACGACGATGGACGCTGAGAACCTGAAACGGCTGAAGGCGCTCGGGTATCTATAAAAAGTTACGTCGGGTTACGTGATGTTACGTTAGGTTACGTAAGGTTGCGCAAGCGAACGAAACTCCATGAGCAGCAAGATAAATTTTGTTGCCGACCTGGCTCCGGAGATAGGGGAGTGCCTCCGCGATCTGGCAAGGCGCCCGACGGGAAGAACTCACCGGGCGGCCCTCTCCGCCGGGGCGGGGCTCGAAAACGCGAGCCCCGAGGTTCACGCCGCCTTCACCGTCGCCCCCTATGCCTTTCTTCTGCGACATATCCGCGCCGCCCCGCCTGCTCCCCCCCGGCGGGTTCTCGACCTCTCCTGCGGAAACGGCTGGGGCGCGGCTTGCCTGCAGAGGGCCCTGGGGAAGGGGGGATCGGTGATCGGGACGGATATCGCCGTCCCCGTGGTCGGATTGGCCGCCCGATCCCGCGATCCTTCCGACGCGGCTTTTCTGGCCGCCGACTCCCGCGCCCTCCCCTTCGCCCCGGGATCGTTCGATCTCGTCTCCTCCGTTCTCGGGATCGTCCACAACATGATACCGGCCGACGCCCGTCTCTGCCTCCGGGAGATCTCCCGCGTCCTCCGGAAGGGGGGGACGCTTGTTTTTACGACCCCCCACCGGGCCTTCTCCCAGGACCTTTATCATCCCAACCCGGGCGACGATCCGTCCTTGCGTTTCAGCGCCTTGAACATCCACGAGTATTCGCTCGCCGAGCTCCAAGAGCTGGGGCGCGAGCTCGCGGCGGAGGGGGTCTTTTCGGGTTTCTCGGTCGGCGGTCTTGCCAATCCGGTCTTCCGGGAGGTATGGGCGGAACTCGTATCCGCCCTGGGCCGGAAGCGGTTTTCAGGAGGGAAGATGGGGGGGGCTGCCTCGGCGCTCGCGCGGAGGTTATTGCCGCCCGCCGCCCGGACGCGGCTTTTTCTCCGTTCCGTGAGCGCCGCCTGCTCCCGCCGCGGGATTTCCGCCTCTGACATCGCCCGCGCCGCCCGCTATCATCCGGAGGCGGCCGGGGCGGCGGCCGACCATTTCGTCGTCATCGCCCGGAAAGCGGACTGAGCCGCACAGGGCGGAGAACGAGCGGACCGATGAGACAGCCTCCGGACAGAGCGAACAAGCCGACTAGGGTCTTCGTCCTCACCAACGCGGACTGCACCCGCCGGCGGCTCGACGTCGCCCGTCTGCGGAACTATTTTCTGGCCAACGGCTGCGAACTCGCCGACTCGGCCGCGGAGGCCGACCGGGTCGTCGTGGTCACCTGCGCCTACACCGAAAAGGCGGAGGACCTGGCCGTGGAAATGGTCCGGGACCTCGCCCGCCGGCCGGAGTCGCTGATCGTGGCCGGCTGCCTCCCCGCGATCAACCCCCGGAGGCTGCGGGAGGTCTTCTCCGGGGCGGCCGTCCCCACCCACTCGCTGGCCGGGATCGACCGCTGCTTCCCCGGTTTTTCCGTCCCCTTCGCCTCGGTCGAGGACGGCCACCGCGCCGGCCCGGCGGCCCTGGTCCCCTCCGTCCGCCCCTCGGTCCTTCTCCGGACGATCGGGCGCCGTCCCTTCTTCGCCGCGCGGATGTTCCTCAAGAAGCGCCGGATCGACCGCTTCCGGAGGAGCCAGTACTACATCCGGACCAGCTGGGGCTGCCGGGGGGCGTGCAGCTACTGCGTCATCCGGGAGGCGATCGGGCCCTTGCAGAGCAAGCCGGTCGAGGAATGCCGGAGGGAGCTGCTCGCCGCCGTCGCCTCCGGCCAGGCCGGGGTCGTGCTCGACGGCGACGACCTGGGGGCCTACGGCTTGGACCGGGGATCGACACTGCCCGAGCTCCTGCGCGCCTTGCTCGCCGCCGAAGGGGGCTGCGTCCTGGACATCGAGGAGATCAACCCCCGCTGGCTCGTCGCTTACGTCGACGAGCTCGCCCCGATCCTCTCCACCCGGAGGGTCCGCTCGCTCTGCTGCTGCCTGCAATCGGGGAGCGGACGGGTCTTGAGGCTGATGAACCGCTACGCGGAGACGGAGAAAATCTCCGCCGCCCTCGTCAAGATCCGCTCGGCCGCCCCGGCGCTGAGGCTCTCCGCCCACGTCATCGTCGGTTTCCCCTCGGAGACGGAGGCGGAGTTCGAGGAGACGATCCGCGCGGTCGAGGCGGGGGGATTCGCCTCGGTCCTGGTCTTCGGCTACCAGGACAAGCCGGGGAGCCGTTCGGCCGGATTTGCAGGCCAGATCCCCGCCGCGGCGATCGCCGGCCGGGTGAAAAGGATCCACTCCCGTCTCTCCCGCCGGGGCGTCGACGTGCTTTGCGTTTGACTGGCGCCCCGTCCCGCGGACCTGAAGGTCCGCGGCTACGGAAACGGTGCCCGGCCTTGATCGCGTCCAGTAGGCGCGGACCTTCAGGTCCGCGCGCCAGCGAATCTTGATCGTAGGCGCGGACTTTTGATCACCCTCGGGGGGGCCAAATGATCATCCCGGCGTTACGTCGGGGCATGGTCGCGCGCCGTGGAAGGGGCGTCTCGCCCCGATGCGACCCCTCCCTGTATTTTGCACCCGATATCCGGTAATCTGCTTTCAAGCGCGGAGCGATCTCAATGTCCACCTGCAAGAAATGCCTCGTAACCTCCTCCCGCCCGGAGGCCGATTTCGACTCCCGGGGGCTCTGCCGTCTTTGCCGGGATTACGAATCGGGGAAGCGGGGGGGGGCCTCCCCGGAACTCGTCGCCTGGGGGCGGAAGGATTTCTCCGCCACGGTCGAGGGGATCAGGGGGAAGCGCGCCTGCGACGCGCTGGTCTGCCTGAGCGGCGGCAAGGACAGCGCCTATCTCGCCAGCCTTCTCCGGGGGGAGTACGACCTCAAGCTCGTGGGCTTCTACGTCGACACCGGTTTCCAGCCGGCCTTCTCCCGGGCGAACCTCGACCGGGCGGCGGATCGCCTGGGAATCCCCCTCGAGGTCTTCTCCTGGCCGGACGATTTCAGCCGCCGCTTCTACCGCTATTTCTTCACCCGGCCCCTGGCCTCGGGGTTGACCGGCACCGTCTGCCGCGTCTGCCAGCTCGCCATCATCTCCGCGGCGCTCGGCCACGCGCGCCGCCGCGGTATCCCCCTCGTTCTGATCGGCTACTCGCCCTACCAGAGCGGCGGCGACTGGTTCTACGAGCTTAAGCCGGAGGTTTTCGCTTCGGCCTGGCGGGCGATGGGGGACTTCTGGTCGGACCCGGCGATCCCCCCGGGGCTGCGGGGGCGCTTTTGCATCCCGGAAGGGCCCGACGGCGAACCGCCGCCCCGCTTGCTCATGCCCCTTCACGTCCTCAACTATCCCTCCGAAAGGGAGGTGCGCGCCCGCCTGGCGCGGGAGGGGATCCTGCCGTCTTCCCGGTCGCTCCCGCGGAAGACCAAGTGCGACCTGGTCCGCCTGATGGCCTATCTCGACACCCTCCACTTCGGCGCCCCTCCCCACCGCCTCCTGGTCAGCGAAAAGATCCGCCGGGGGGAGGCGAGCCGCTGGAAATACCGGGCGGCCTTCCGGGCCTTCTCCTGGCTCTGCCGCCTCGGCCTTTGCCAGCCGGCCCTGGTCCGGGCCACGCTCCGGAGGATCGGACTGACCGGTGAGGAGGCGCTCCGGTGCCTGCGGGAGGGCCGGGAGAGCGACGAGGGTTACCGGGACGTCTTCCGGATGGATCCGCGGCGGGAGCTCACGCGCGCTTTTCCGCCTTGAGCCCGATGATGTGGGGGTTCTTCAGGTACCCCGCGAAGAACTCCCGCTCCGCCGCCCGGCAGCCCGCGTAGTCAGCCAGGGGCTTGACCCAGCGGAACCCGCGGAAGCCGGTTTCGGCGAAGGCGGCCCGGTAGGTCGCCGCCTTCCAGTGGTAGCAGTAGACCTCGCAGACCATCTCCCCGGGCGCGTGGAACTCAATGAAGAACTTCTCCCCGTCCTGCGGCGGGCCGGCGGCCTGCCGCCGGAAGCGGCGCTGGAAGCGGATCCCCCGGTAGAAGCGAAAGCGGGGTGATTGGGTGATGCCCGCGAACCTTCCCCCCTCCCGGAGCGCCCCGGCGATCGCCGCCAGCATCTTGATCAGCCCCAGGGGCGACTCGGCGTAGTTGAGAAGGAAGACCCCGGTAACGAGGTCGAACTCGGGGCCGAACTCCCGGCCGATGTCGGCCGCGGCCAGGGCGCGGTAATCGATCCCGCCGTCTCGGCTCCGTTCCCGGGCGAGGGCGATCTGGCGGGCGGAGACGTCGATCCCGAACACCCTCCGGGCGCCCCATCTCCGGAGGATGCGGGTGAAATAGCCGGAGCCGCAGCCGGCGTCGAGCACGGAGAGGCCCCGGATGTCGCCGATCATGGAGCGGAGCGTGGGGAGAACGACGCGGCGCTTGATCGCGTCCTGCTCGACCCGGAGGTACTGCTCGCTGATGCGGTCGTACTGGCTCATGGCGCAGCGCTCTCGGCGCCCGGAAGCGATGAGGAGCGCCTGATTACTCCGATTATCCTGATTTTAGCGATTTCCATCAGAGGAATCGGGTGCTCAAGCGATCAGGTCCTCAGCTCCAGGTTGCAATATTCGCAGAAGGAGACTAGCTTCTCCGGCCCCGGGTTGAGGGCGAGGTTGGGGCAGAACCCCCTGACCATCTCCTCGTCGTAGTTGGTGGGATAGTAGAGTACCTGGAAGGCGAGCCAGTAGAACCGGGCGGGGATGAAGATTTCCGGGAGGCCGTCCTGTCGCAGGATGAAACGGCGGATGAGGGGCAAAACGAAGCCGAGGCGGATGAGCTCGGAGGCGTATCGTTTCGTGAAGAAGGATCTGGCCCGCCGCGGGTCCTTCTCCAGGAGGTCGCGGAACCGGTCCAGGATTTCCCTCCAACGGGCGGGATCGAGCCCCTCCTCCCTCCTCCCGGAGCGGGGGAGGAGGAGGAAGTGGGTGTTGTAGCAGCGGTGGACGCCGCGCAGGGCCCGGCTGACCAAACTCACCTCCATCAGGGTCACGAGTTCATCGAGGGAATAGCCGGTGGCTCCGGCGATCTCCTCCCAGAGCTCGTCGGCGGTGAAGGTGTTGGCCTCCGAGAACCCTTTGGTCCCCCGGTGCATGTATCCCTCGACCGCGATCCGGAACAGGCTGGGCTGCCGGCGGGGGAGGGCGAGGACCTCGGAGAGGCCGTCCTCGTTCACCCCCTTGACGCAGGTGAAAAAGGCGATGAACGGGAGCTTCAGGCGGTCGATGTTATCGAGTAGGGCCCGCCTCTGGTCCAGCATCTTCCTCCCCCGCATCCGCTCGAAGACCTCGTCCCGGGAGGAGGAGTCGAACCAGGGGGCGACGGCGTAGAGCCCGCTCTCCCGGAGGGATTTCAGGTAGGCGAAGTCCCCCATCCGGATCCCGTTGGTGGTGACCACCGGGTAGTTCCCGGACGCGCGCACCGTGCGGACGATCTCGGGGAGGTCCTCCCGGGTCGTCGGCTCGCCCCCGGTGATCTTGATGTGGAGCCCGCGTCCCCGGATCGGGCGGAGTTTCTCCTGCAGATCGTCCAGCGACATGGGGTGAGGCGCGACACGCCCGGCGTCGCCGGCGAAGCAGATCGGGCAGGCGAGGTTGCAGGAAAGCGTGGATATGAAGGCGTAGTTCTCGGCCCGGATCCGCCTCCAGGGATAACACTCCTTCAGCCGGAAGAGGAGGGCCATGGAATCCCGGTAATGGCGGGGGTGCTTCGCGATCCTCTGGCGGAAGTGGCCGTGGACCCGGCAACCCTTCTCCATGAAGACCGCCCCGCCGTCCTCGACGACCGTGGCCGTTATCCGCTCCCGGCAGGTCGGGCAGAGGCTCACGGTGGTGCGAATGATCTTCCCGCTCGTCATGGCGGCATTTGTATCACAAAAGGGCAGGGGGGGACAAAGAATGGTTACGTGAGGTTACGTGAGGTTACGAAAAGTTACGTGAGGTTACGAAAACACGCTGGCGGTAACCGGGGGGAAGGTTACGTGAGGTTGCGCAAGGTTGCGTTGGGGTTACGTGAGGTTACGATAACACGCTGGCGGTAACATTACGTAACATCACGTAACCTCACGTAACTTCACGTAACCTTTATAATGAACACGCTGGCGGTAACCGGGGGAAGGTTACGTGAGGTTACGCAAGGTTGCGTTGGGGTTACGTGAGGTTACGATAGCACGCTGGCGGTAACCTTACGTAACATCACGTAACCTCACGTAACTTCACGTAACCTTTATAAGGAACTCTGTTCCTCCCCGGTCTTCGTTTCTGCTAGCATTCTCCCGATGAAGAAGAACCCGCCCGGCGCTGCGCCTTCGCGCTTAAATCCTCCCGCTCCCATGCAGAAGATCCGGAAGATCCTCAAGGGCTTGCCGTCCCATCTGGAATCGGTCGGCCGCCTCGGCCCGGCGGCGGGGGAAGCCGTCTCCTACCTCATGATGAGCCTCCCCTTCTCCTGCCGACTCTCCTGCCTCAAGTGCTTCTCCTGGGCCACGCGGGTCCATCGCGACCTGCCTCCGTCGGCCAGGAAGAAGACCCTGGAGGAAGCGGTCGCCCTGGGCGCCTCCGTGCTGGTCATCCCGGGGGAGGGGGAGCCTCTCCTCTATCCCGGTTGGCGGGAGCTGGTAGCTCTCGCCTGCGATCTCGGGATGACCAGCGTCCTTTTCACCAACGCCGTCGAGCTCGACGCCGCCGCGGCCCGCTTCGCCCTCGATCACGACGTCAGCATTATCGTGAGCCTGGATTCCTTCCGCCCGGAGACCTACGCCCGTCTCGCCGGCCGCGCGGACGTCTTCGACCGGGTCCGGCGGAATCTCGCGGCCCTGCGCGGCGTCTACCGCCCCGCCGTCGAAAGGCGGGACGGGACGATCGTCACCCGCCTGGGTTTGAACACCGTGGTCTGCCTGCCCAACCTCGGGGAGGCGGTGGAGATCAAGGACTGGTGCGGGGAGGAGGTGCTCTTCATCGCCAACACGCCGGTCTACGAAGGCCGGGCGAGGAAGCACTGGCGGGAACTCGCCGGGATGCCCGACGGCGAGCCCAACCCCGCTCTGGCCGAGACGGCGAAGCGCCTCTCGGAGACCGGGGGGCCGACCTCGGCCCGTCCGGACGGGAAGTGCGCCTACCTCTACAACGGTCTCACCGTCGATTCCGACGGGGAGGTCCTGATCTGCCCGGACGCCCGGGCCAGCCGGGGGCTGATCGGGAACATCGCCGACTCCTCCCTGGCCGAGCTCCACGGGCGGGTCAAGCGGCTGATCGCGAAGGCTTCCGTCCCCTGCATCGTCCGGTCCCCCGCCCTCTACGCGCGCCTTCTCGCCTCCCTGGGGAAGAAGTAATCAGGTGCCGAGAATTCAGGTTTTGAGTCCGAGGTTATAATACTCGCAGAACGAGACCCGCTTCTCCAGCCCGGGGTTGAAGGAGGGGTTGGCGCAGAACCCCCGCACCATCTCCTCGTCGTAGTTCCGGTGGTAGTAGAGGTTCTGGAAGCGGAGCCAGTAGTAGCGGGGCGGAACGAAGAGGTCGCGGATCTGGGGCCTGCGGAGGAGGAAGCGCTCGGCGAGGGGGAGGAGGAACCCCCGGCGGAGGAGCTCTTTGCCGAAGGCGGCGAGGAAGATCCGTTTCGCCTTCCCCGGATCCGTCTCCAGGAGCGCCTCGAAGCGCCGCATGATCTCCCCCCAGCGGTCGGTCTCGAAGCCGTCCTCCTTCCGGTCCGACCTCGGCATCAAGAGGGACTGGGCGTTGTAGCAGTTGTAGGCCCTTCGGACGGCCCGGCTGGCCAGGTTGATCTTGACCGCGAGGTAGAGGTCGTCGAGGGAGGAGAAGACGCCGCTGGCGCGCGCGATCAGCTCCCAGAGCTCGTCGGTGGCGTACTCGTTCTCCTCGGAGAAACCCTTGGCCCCCCGGTGCATGTAGCCCATCACGATGATCTTGAAGATCTCGGGGTTCTCCCGCGCCATTCCAAGGATGCCGGGGAGCTCGCCAGCGTTCACGCCTTTGACCGGGATGAAGAAGACGATGAGTTTGAGGCCCAGGGCCCGGGCGTTCCCGAGCAGCCTCTTCCGCTCCGCGACCATCGGCCGCCCCCGGATGCGGTGGTAGGGCTCGTCGTCGGAAACGGAGTCGAACCAGGGGGCGATCGCGCTCAGGCCGGCCGCCGCCAGCCGCCGCAGGTATTCGGGGTCTTCCAGGCGAACGCCGTTGGTGACCAGGACGGGGAAATTGCCGGACCGCCGGATCAGGCGGACGATCTCGGGGAGGTCCTCCCGCACGGTGGACTCCCCGCCGGTGAGCATGAAGGTCATCCCCCGACCGCGGAGGGCCATGAGCCGGCGGGCGACGTCGGGGAGAGGCATCTCCGGGGGGCGGACGCGGGCATTGTCCCCGACGAAGCAGATCGGGCAGCGGAGGTCGCAGGCCAGGGTGGTGGTGAAGGCGGCCGACTCCGGCCGGTCCCGTCGGTAGGGAAAGGCGCGGTGGAGGAGTGCGTAGAAACGGAAGAAGTCCCGGTAGCGGCGCGCGTCCCGGGCGATCCGGTTGCGGAAGGGGCCGTGGACCGGGCAGGCCTTCTCCATGAAGACCTCCCCCGCCTCCTCCACGTCCGCGGCCGGTATCCGCGCCCGGCAGGTCGGGCAGAGGCTGATCGTGGTACGAATGATCTTCCCGCCCTGCATGTCGCCTTTTGTATCACAAAAGGAACGGGGGGGACAAAGAATGGTTACGTAACATCACGTAACCTTGATAAGGAACTCTGTTCCTCCCCGGTCTTAGTTTCTGCTAGCATTCTCCCGATGACGAAGAACCCCCCGTTCGCCGCGCCTTTCGCCCTCTTTCTCCTCGCCCTTCTCCCCTACCTCAACACGCTCGGCCACGGCTTCACCTTCGACGACGACCGCGAGATCCTCGATAACCCCCTCGTCCGAACGTTCAGCTGGCGCGGTTTCCTCGACGCCTACAACCGTCCCCCGGGGGCGAAGTTCCCCGCCGGCCGCCCCCTCCCCGTTCTCACCTACGCCCTCAACCACGCCTTCGGCGCTCTCCGCCCCTTCGGCTACCACCTCGTCAACGTCCTTCTCAACGCCGTCGTCGCGGTCCTGGTCTGGGCGGCGACCCGGGAGGTTTTCCCCGGCCGCCCCTCCGCCGCTTTCCTCGCCGCCGCCTTTTTTGCCGTCCACCCCATCCATACCGAGGTCGTCGCCTCGGTGATCGGAAGGAGCGAGCTCTGGGCGAGCTTCTTCGTCCTCGTCGCCCTCAATCTCTACCTCCGTTCCGCCCCCCGCCCGGGCGCGCCCTTCCGCCCCGCCGCCTGGCTCGGCCCGCTCCTCTTCCTCCTCGGCGCTCTCTCCAAGGGGACAGCCCTGGCCCTGATCCCCCTGATCGCCGTCTGCGACCTCGCCCGTTTCGGCCGCCTCCGGCCCGCCGCGCTGCTCCGCCACTGGCTAAAGCACCTCCTCCCCTACTGCGCCGTACTGGCGCTCTTCCTTGTCTTCTTCACGCGCAAGAACCTCCCCAGGGGCGAGGAGATGCTGGCCTCCTCCCTGATCTTTCTTCCGGCGGCGGATCGGGTCCGGGAGGCGATCGGCATCCTCGCGCGCTATCTCGTTCTCCTCTCCTGGCCGGCCCGCCTCTCCTGCGACTACGGCTATGCCCAGCTCGAGTCCGTCCCGGCCGCCGTTCGCTCCTGGTGGTCGGCGGGCGGGGCGGCCGCCATCGTCGGGGCCGCCCTGCTCGCCGCCGCCTCCTGGAAGAGGCGAAGGGAGCATTTCTTCGCCGTCGCCGTCTTCGCCGTCTCCTTCGCGGGCGTCTCCAACCTCGTTTTCCCGATCAACACTCCGATGGGAGAGAGGCTGCTCTATCTCCCCTCCTGGGGGTTCTCGCTGTTTCTGGCTTTTCTGGTCGAGTCCGTCTTCCGCCGCCGCCCGGCGGCGGCCTATGTGATCGCCGCCGCCCTCGCGGCCGCCTACGGGGCGCGGACGGTCGCCCGGAACCGGGACTGGAAAGACAACTTCGCCCTCTTCTCCGCCGCCTACCGCGTTTGCCCGCTCTCCGCCAAGGTCAACTACAACCTAGGACTGGAATGCGCCCGCCGCGGGATGACCGCGGAGGCCCTCTTCCACTACCGCCGCGCGGTCGAGATCACGCCCGATAACCCCACCTACCACCTCAACCTGGGGGAAGCCCTGGTCCAGGCGGGAGAGACCGAGCGGGGGACGGAGGAGTTCCGGGAGGCGATCCGCCTCGCCCTTCCCCGGGTCGAAGAGTATGCCGGCCTGTCCGGCACCCTGGCGGGAGGTCACATCAATCTGGCCAACGTTCTCTGGGGACAGGGGAAGGAGGAGGAGGCGCTCGCGCAGCTTCGGGAGGCCGAGAGGATCGCCCCCGGCGATTGGCGCGTCTCCCTTAACCGCGGCCAGATCCATCTCGGGAGAAAACGGTTCCGGGAGGCCGAGGCGGAGCTGAGGCGGGCGGCGGCGCTCAACCCCGCCGAGGGGGCGGTGTGGAACAAGATCGGCGTGGCCGTCCTGGAGCGGGGGGAGGTCGACCTTGCCGCTGATTGCTTCCGGAGAGCGGTCTCCTTGCAGGTGGATTGCAAGGAGGCATATAATAACCTCGGCGCCTGCCTTCTCCGGAAAGGGGAGAGGTCGGCGGCGGAGGGGGCCTTCCGCCGGGCGCTCGCCATCGATCCGGGCTACGGCGCCGCCCGCGAGAACCTCGCCCGTTTGGGAAGTTCGGGGATTTAGATCTCAGATCTCGAAACTCAAATCTCAGATCTCAAATCTCAGATCTCGAAACTCAAATCTCAGATCTCAAATCTCAGATCTCAAATCTCGAATCTCAAATCTCGAATCTCAAATCAATCTCCATCCCGGCCCCATGAACTCTCCCGAACTCTCCGTCATCGTCGCCGTGGGGCGTGAGGACATCCGCCGCTGCCTTATCTCCCTCCTCGCCCAGACCTTCCCCCGAGAGCGCTACGAGATCATCCTGGTCGCCCACGGTTCGATCGACCTCCCCGCGGAGCCGAACGTCGTCGCCGTCCGCGTCGAGGCCGACAACCCCGCGGTCAAGCGCAACGCGGGGGCCCGCCGGGCCCGGGGATCGATCGTCGCCTTCATCGACGACGACGCCTGGGCTCGGGAGGACTGGCTCCAGAACGGCTTCGACTTCCTCTCCCGCCACCCCGGGGCGAGCGGGGTCGGGGGGCCCCGCCTTCTCCCTCCCGGTTCGTCCTTCCGCGAGAAGGCGACCGATATCATCGCCAACTCCAGGTTTTTCGGGAACGGACACGGCAACTGGCAGGAGATGCAGGTCCGGAACAAGGTCCCCCACGGGATGATCAACTCCTGCAACTACTTCATCCGGAAGGCGATCTTCCTCGATCTCGGCGGCTACAACGAGGCGATCGGCTACGGCGGCGAGGACACGGAGTTCATCTACCGGGCGGTCTGCGACGGCGGCTGCCTCTTTGCCTACACCTGGGACCTGATCGTCTACCATCCACCGCGGCGCTTCGGCTGGGGGCTGATCAAGCAGCGCTTCCACTACCGGGTCCAGAACGGGAGGATGCTCTGGGTCCACCCCGGCCTCTACCTCTCGCGCTGGACCTTCAGCGTCGGTCTATTCGGGATCACCCTCTTCCTGGCCGGTTCGATCCTTGAGCCCCTGGTCCTCCCCATCGGCCTGGCGGCCTACTTTCTCTGCGCCGTCCTCGTCTCGCTCTCCTACGCCCGCTACGACTACCGCTTCGTTTTCGTCCTCCCTCCCGCCTTCTTCATCCACCACACGATCTACTATCTGGCGATCTGGCAGGGGATACTCTCCGGCCTCCTCCGCCCCTCGACGGTGCGGAAGATCAAGGCCTACCGCAGCCGGGCCGGCGGTTCCGGGGAAGGACAAAAGGGTTTGTAGGCCGGGTCTGCGACCCGGCGGCGGGCCGTCCGCCCGCTCCCAGAGCGGGCCGACAAACCGGCGGGAACCAGGGGAAAGGGGAAAGGAATGACTGCGGACCAGGACGATCTTCTCCCTTCGGGCTGGGAGCGGCCGACGGGTCGGACGCCCCTGAAACGGTACTTCTGGAGGATGCGCTTGGCGGCCGAGGCCGACTACCGCTCCCAGGTCGTCTCCCTCCTCGACCCCCAGCCGGAGGCGGCCCTTCTCGACTGCGGCTGCAACGACGGGGCGGCGACGGCCGCCCTCGCCCGCCGCCTGGGGACGACGCGGGCCTCCGGCGTGGAGATCGTAGACGCGGCCGCCGCCGCGGCCTCCGCCCGGGGGATCGAGGTGCGGAAGGCCGACCTCGCCGGGCCGATCCCCTGGCCGGACGGGTCCTTCGACGTCGTCACGGCGCTGGAGGTGATCGAGCACCTGCCCCGCCCCGACCACCTCGGCCAGGAGATCTTCCGCCTCCTCAAGCCGGGGGGCTACGCGGTGGTCGCCACCGAGAACCTCGCCTCCTGGCACAACATCTTCGCCCTCCTCTTCGGCTGGCAGCCCTTCTCGCTGGCCCAGTTCAGCGAGAAACGGGCGGCCTTGGGGAACCCGTTCGGTCTCGACCGGGGGGAGAACTGGAACCCGGCCTTGACCTGCCCCTGGTTCCGCCACTGCCTCGTCTTAAGCTATCGCGGCCTCAAGGAGTTTTTCGAGGCCCACGGCTTTGCCGTGGAGAGGATCGTGGGCGCCGGCTACTATCCCCTGCCTCCGGCGCTGGCGCGTTTGACCTCCGCCGCCGACCCCCGCCACAGCGCCTTCCTCACCGTCAAGGCGAGGAAGCCCCGCCCGGATCATTCATGACGATCGAAAGATCGTCATGAATGATCCGGGCGTCCTGAAACTGAAGACCTGAGCCGAAAGGCTTAGGTCTTCAGTTTCAGGTTGTAGTACTCACAGAAGGAGACCGGCTTCTCCAGGCCGGGGTTGAAGGAAGGGTAGGGGCAGAATCCCCGGACCATCTCCTCGTCGTAGTTGCGGGGGTAGTAGAGGTACTGGAACTGGAGCCAGTAGTAGGGGGCGGGGATGAAGGTGTCCGGGAGCTTCTTCCGGCGCAGGAGGAAACGCTCGGCCAGCGGCCCCAGAAAGCCTTTCCCGATGAGGTCTCTCCCCAGCGCCCGGAGGAAGTAGAGACGAGCGCGCGCGGGTCGCTCCGGCAGCATCTCCTCGAAGCGCCGGACGACCGGCCCCCAGCGCCGGGGATCGAAGCCGTCGGCCGGCCGGTCCGAGCGGGGCATCAGGACGAACTGGGAGTTGTAGCAGTGGTAGATCCCGCGCAGGGCGCGGCTGATCAGGTTGATCTTGATCGCGAGGTAGAGGTCTTCGAGGGAGGAGAAGACGCCGCTGGCGCGCGCGATCACCTCCCAGAGCTCGTCGGTGGTGTACTCGTTCTCCTCGGAGAATCCCTTGGCCCCCCGGTGCATGTAGCCCATCACGATGACCTTGAAGATCTCGGGGTTCTCCCGCGCCATCCCGAGGATGCCGGGGAGCTCGCTCTCGTTGACCCCCTTCAGGCAGACGAAGAAAACGATCAGCTTGAGGCCGAGCTCGCGGACGTGGTCCATGACCTTCCGCCGCTGGGCGAGCAGGTCCTGCCCCCGGATCTTCCGGTAGATCTCTCCGTCGGAGGAGGAGTCGAACCAGGGGGCGATCGCGACCAGGCCGGCCTCCTGGAGCGTTCGCAGGTACTCCCGGTCGTCCAGGCGGAGGGCGTTGGTGACCAGGACCGGGTAGTTCCCAGACTCCCGGACCAGCCGGATGATCTCGGGGAGGTCGTCTCGGAGGGTGGACTCCCCGCCGGTGAGCTTGAAGTTGATCCCCCGTCCCCGGATCGGCTCGAGCTTCCGCTTGATTTCGGCGAGAGATTCCCCGGGGGGCGTCTTCCGCTCCGCGTCGTCGGCGAAGCAGATCGCGCACTTCATGTTGCAGGCGAGCGTGGTGGAGAAGGCGGCCGACTCGATCTCCTCCCGGTGGTAGGGGAAATGGCTCTGGAGGAGGCCGTAGAGGCGGAAGAAGTCGGCGTAGTAAGAGGCATGCCGGGCGATCAGGGAGCGGAAGGGGCCGTGTTCCGGGCAGGTCTTTTCCAGGAAGACCGCGCCGGATTCCTCCACCGCCCGGGCGGGTATCCGCTCCCGGCAGACCGGGCAGAGGCTGATCGTGGTACGAATGATCTTCCCGTTCTGCATGTCGCCTTTTGTATCACAAAAGGGCCGGGGGGGACAAAGAATGGTTACGTAACCTTACGTAACCATAGTTACGAAGAGTTACGTGAGGTTACGGAAAGTTACGTGGGGTTACGGGAAGCCATCGGCTAACACGCTGGCGGTAACCTTACGTAACTTTTATTTTGTCACAGCCACGTCCCCCGTGGATCCGAAATAGAGGCGGGTCATGTTCCGCGCCGACCACATCCCCGCCGAGGAGCGGAAGAGGACGGCGTCGTCCGTCCCGTCCCCGTCGAGGTCGGCGGGGAGGGGGGAGTCGAAGCAGTTGCCGAAGTAGATCCGGGTGAGGTCCCGGATCGACCACAGCCCCGAGCAGGGACGGTAGACCGCAGCGATCCGCCTCCCCTCCCCGCCGTAGTCTCCCGGGACCGGCCGGTCGGCGGAGGAGCCGAGGTAGAAGCGGGTGAGGGAGCGGACCATCCACTCGCCGGAGGCCGGGCGGAAGAGGCCCGCCTCGTCCGTCCCTTCGCCATCGTAGTCGCCGGGGAGGGGCCAGTCGCCGGAGGAACCGATGTAGAAGCGGGTGAGGAAGCGGACGGACCACAGACCGCCTTCGGCGCGGAAGACCGCGATCCCGCAGGCGCCGTCCCCGTCGAAGTCCGCCGGCGCGGCGCGGTCGCCCGCCCCCCCGAAGAAAGCCCGGGTCAGACCCGCGACCGACCAGAGGCCGGTCGCCGGGCGGAAGACGGCGGGTTCGGCGGTCCCGTCGCCGTCGTAGTCTCCGGCGGCGGGCTGGTCGGCGGAAGCGCCGAGAGTGAGACGGGTGACCTCCCGGACCGACCAGAGGCCGGTCGCCGGGCGGAAGACGGCGACCTCGGCGGTCCCGTCGCCGTCGTAGTCGCCCGAGGCGGTCACCGCCCGCTCGGGGGGGAGGGAGGGGCCGCAGGTCGGCGTGGGGGAGGGAGGCGGTGTCGCGGTCGGATTGGGCGCCGGCGTCCGGGTCGGCGTCGGTGTGGCGGTGGCGGCGGGGGAAGGGGATGGGGGGGCTGACGGGGTTACGGTCGGCGTCGGGATGGTGGCGGTGGGCGAAGGGGTAGGGGGCGTGGGCGTCGGAGTGGGGATGGTGGCGGTGGGCGTGGGGGTGGCCGGGCCGGGGAGGACGACGTCGTCGAAGACGACGGCGCCCGAGCTTTGCTGGAAAGAGAAGCGGAGGCGGGTGGCGGCGAGGCTTAAGGGAAAGGGCCCCCTTGTTCGCGCCGAGACGGTGAGGTGGTCGATCCTGGTGAGCGTGCTCCAGCCCGCGGCGTAGAACTCCTCGACGAGGATGGCGCTGGAGGCGTCGACGCCGAGACCCCGCGTCCAGAAGGTGAGGAGGCTGGTGGCGTCGGCGGCGAAGGAACGGGTGGTGACCGCGTCGCCCCCGGAGTTCAGCTTCACCGAGGGGCTGGCCCGGCCGTAGTAGCCGGTCGCGGTGTAGGCGTCGCTGTTGGCGTTGCAGTTGGTGAAGATCCATCCACCCGGCCGGACGCCGGCCTGGAAGCCGTCGAAACCCTCGTCGAGGGCGAGGCGCAGGAAAGGGGTGGGGGTGGGCGTGGGGCCGACCGGGATCTCGAAGGCCTTCACCACGCCCATGTGCTGCATCCCGCTGACGTGGGAATCTCCCTCCTGAACGGGGGAGACCTCGCCCAGGGGGGTGTAGACCTCGCTGTCGAAGGCCAGCCCCTCGGGGTAGCTGCTCGACCCGATGACCAGGGTGGCGTGGCGGGCGTCGAGGACCGAGTTCGGCATCACCCAGTCGTAGGGATCGTCGCGGGCCTCGCTGGTGTTGTCGTTCCCGTTCTGGTCCACCGGGCGGTGGTCGTCGGCGTCGAGGAAGGTGTTGAAGGTGCCGATGCAGGACTCCCCGGTGCTTCCGGTGTTCAGGTCTCCTCCGATGACGATGTAGGCGGCGGGGTCGAAGTTGGCGGCGACCTCGGTCTTGAGTATCCCGGCCTCGGTGTTCCGGTCGCCGGCGCTGGAGGTGGGGAGATGGACGCTGACCGCCTGGAGGTCGGTCTCCCCCGGGAGGTCGATCACCGCCCAAGCGAAATCACGGCCGGAAACCGGGGATGTCCACTCCCCGAAGGAGGTGAACGGCCATCGGCTGACCACGCCGTTGGGGATGTTGTCCAGCCCCCCTTCGACCCAGTAGTAGTACTCCGTCCCGAAGGCGGTGTCCACGAGATCGCGGAGCGATCCGGACCCGTATTTGAACTCCTGGATCAGGACCACGTCGGGCTTAAGCCCCTGGAAGATGCGGATGCCGGCGGACTGGTAGGCCTGTTCGGTCCCGCTCGAGAGGTTGGCCGCCATGATCCGGATCGTCAGGGCCGCGCCCGGGGAGGCGGCGAGGAAGGAGGAGAGGAGGGCGACGGCAGCGGCCGGGGCGAATCTTAATGCGCTCATGGACTACTTATAGCATATCCGGGGACCCGACGGCGACCGACCGGCGGACTTGGCCCGCGGAACTGGCCGGGTGACCCGGCCCGCGGACCTAAAGGTCCGCGGCTACGGAAAGCAATCCGCTTCCGCGGCTACGGGATTACGGTACGCGGTCCGTTCCCGCGGCTCGTAGGCGCGGACCTTCATGGTCCGCGCGCCGGGATCAGGCGTAGTCCCCGTCGTGGAGGCGGCCCAGGAAGTCGTGGGGGTCGGTCTCCGGCGGGGGGGCGAGATCGGGCTCCTCGGGGCTCTCCCGGTCGAACTTGTAGCGCTTGAGCCAGAAGTAGGGGGCCCGCTCGGCCAGGGCGATCCGCTTCGTGTGTTTGACCAGGCGGTCGATGTCGGCGACGTACTCCCCGAAGTACATCCCGGTCATGGGGGGGATCTCGTGCTGGGCGATCCGCTCCAGGAAGGCGTCCTTCGCCTTCAGGCTGTACTCGGCGTACTCGTCCCGGGCCCGGAGGATCTTCTCCGCCATCCCGGGGAAGTCTCGGCACTCGTCGTCGAGCGATTCGATCACCAGCTTCAGCGTGGCGGCGGCGCGGTCGTACATCCCGGTCAAAAGCTCCAGGGTTGGGCGGTCGAAGTGGTGGGGGCTGGGGTGCTGGCGCTCGGTGATGTCGGCGATCGAGTCGATGTGGTCCCCGACCCGCTCGATGTCGGCCATGCAGCGTTCGAGGTACTGGATGATGATCGCCTGGCGGCGGCTGAGCTTCCGCTTGGCCAGGCGGAAGAGGTATTCGCGCGCCGCCACCTTGATCTCGTCGACGACCTGCTCGTTGCGCTTGATCTGGTTGGTCTTTCCGCTGTCGGGCTTGAGGATCAGCTCGAAGGCCAGCCGGAAGCTCTTGGCGCAGACCCTGGCCACGCGCTGCATCTCCTGGAGGACGGCCCAGATGGCCTGCTCCGGCTTGGCCAGGAAGTCGTCGTTGAGGAAGCTCGGCTGGGGGAGCGGCTTGCGGGAGGGGGTGATCTTCTCGATGAAGCGGGCGTAGAGCGCGGGGATGGGGAGGACGATGAGCGCCATCAGGATCATCTTGATCGTGTTGGCGTTGGCCATCTGGCGGATGACGTTGGCGGGCGCGTTCCCCGGGGAGAGCATCGGGATGAAGCGATAGAAGAGGGGCGCGGCGGCGATCCCCACGATCCCCCCGATGATGTTGAACATCAGGTGCGAAATGGCGGAACGGCGGGCCTGGATGTTCGTCCCGATCGAGCCCAGGAGAGCGGTGGCGCAGGTCCCGATGTTGGCCCCGAGCATGATGGGGTAAACCTGCTCCAGGCTGGTGCAGACCCCCGCGTTGATCAGGGCGAAGCCCATGGCGATGGTGGCCCCGCTCGACTGGATGATCCCGGTGACCGCCGTGGCCAAAAGCGTCCCGACGACCAACCCCTTCAGCGTGGACCCGTCGGCGGCGGCGAGGATGGGACGGAAGAGGTCGCGGTGGGGGGCGATCGACTTGCCCATCAGGTCCATCCCGAGGAGGAGGACGCCGAAGCCGAGGAGCGCCGTCCCCACCTGCTTCAGGCGTTCGCCCGGCGAGAGCATCTGCATCAGCAGGCCGAGCACGATGGCGACGTAGCAGTATTCGCTGATCTTGAGCGAGATGATCTGCATCGCCAGGGTCGTCCCGATGTTCGCCCCCAGCATCAGGGGGACGGACTGGGCCAGGGTCATCAGGCCGGCGTTGATGAAACCCACCAGCATCACGGTGGTCGCCGAGGACTGGATGAATATCCCGAGGATCGTCCCGATCGTCATGCTGACCAGCCGGTTCTTGGTCACGCCCGAGACCACGATCTGGAGGCGGTTGCCGGCGAAGCGGCGCAGCGCGTCGCTCATCAGGCCCATGCCCCAGATGAAGAGAGCGAGCCCGCCGAAGATTCCGGAGAGGAGAAAGAACAGGTCTTTGCCGCTGATCATGGCTTAAGTCCCTCGCTTCTGAGGTTGGTGGCGGTCTGGTGGAAGGTTATTCGAGTTTGACGATGGTGTCGAGAAGGAGGTTGGCGGCCTCGTCGCAGCGGTCGGAGGAGCGGTTCAGGTGGCGGAAGATCTCGCGCACCTTCATCAGGTGCCCGGCGGGGAGGTCGGTCCGGTTGAAGAGTTTGGCCAGCGCCTCCAGGTAGACGTGGTGCATATGGTTCTCGGTCCGCTTGGCGCTGATCGCGTGCTCGCGGGCCACCCCGGGGTACTGGCGCAGGTTCTTGAAGGCCTCGTGGAGCTCGAGCGTCCCGGTCTGCAGGATCTCGGACATCAGGGCCAGTTCGGGCATGGGATCGACCTGGAAGACCCGCATCTCCTCCACCGTGGACTTGGCGGCGTCGAGGACGTTGTCGATCTCGCGGGAGAGGGAGAAGAGGTCCTCCCGGTCGATCGGCGTGATCAGGGTCTTGTTCAGGCGGTCGATCAGGATCCGCCGCTGGTCGTCGGCGGCGCGCTCGATCTGGAAGATCTCCTCGGCCAGACTGTCGCGGTCGCCCGTCCCCCGCATGTAGCGGGTCAGACTCCGGTAGCCCTCGTAGACCAGGCGCGAGTGCTCGATCAGAATCTGGAAGAAATCGACGTGCGAGCGCCGGAAGATGAATGACAGCAGGTTCATGCAAGCCTCTCCTTGTCGTGCTCTCCGCGGCTAGGGAAGCAGCGCCGCTTTCAGGATCAGGAAGACCGGCAGGCTGATCAGGCCGGCCAGGGGTATGGTGAAGATCCAGGACCAGACGATGGTCCGGGCCAGTTGCCAGCGGACCCCCCGGGCCCGGACCCCGCTCCCCGCTCCCATCACGGAGGCGCTGATGATCTGGGTGGTGCTGACCGGGGCGCCGGCCAGGTTGCAGGAGAAGAGGAGCGCGGCCGCCCCCAGCTGGGACTCCAGGGACTCCAGGGGGCGGACGCGGAAGATGCCGTAGCCGACGGTCTTGATGATCCTCGTCCCGCCCATGACCACGCCGGCGGTGATGGCGAGTATGGCGACCGCCTTCACCCAGGGGGGGACGGCCATGGCGTCGTTCTTCCCGGCCGCGAAGAGGAGGAGGACGATCACCCCCATCGCCTTCTGGCTGTCGTTGGTGCCGTGGTTCGCCCCCAGGAAGAGGAGGGTGGCGATATGCGCCTTCCGGAGCGGTCGGTTGGCGGAAGGGGCGGCGTTGGCGAGGAGGGAGCGGAGGAGTCGGCAGACGAAGAACCCGGCGGCCAGCCCCATGATCGGGGAGAGGAACATCGCCAGGACGACCTTGAGGAGGAAGAGGGACCAGGGGACGGCGTGAGCGCCGTAGCGGTAGAGGGCGGGGCCGATCAGCCCCCCGACCAGGGTCAGGGAGGAGCTGGTCGGGAGCTTCCAAACCCAGGCCAGGACGTTCCAGATCACCGCCCCGATGACGCCGCTCGCGATCATGATCAGCGTCTCGTTCCCGTGGTGGAGGATCTCGGGGTCGAGGATCCCCCGGGAGACCGTGGCGGCGACCCGCGTGCCCAGCAGGTAGGGCCCGCCGATCTCCGCCGCGGCCACGAGGGCGATCGCCCAGGCCCGGGGAAGGGAGCCGGAGGCGATGGCGGTGGCGGAGACGTTCGCCCCGTCCTTCATCCCGTTGGTGATGGCGAAGACGAGGACGGCGGCGATCGAGGCGATGAGGAGAGGTGGCATGGCGCGTCGGCCTGGTCAGATCGGGGCGGCGGCGAACGGACGGGTAATCGCTTCGAGCCTATCGGTCAGCGCCATATCTTTGCTCTTTCCGTCGCCTCTTCCCGCTCCGATAGGAGCGGCCTGTCCGCGTTCTTTTGCGCCCGGCCGCGGTCGCGGCGAGCGCGGTCTCGGCGGCCGGCGGCCCCGGCGCATTATACTCGATTGCTTCGGGGTGTGGAAATGCCTCTCCCGGGGCCGGTTTTTTCGGAGCCGGTCACCGCGAGGCATTTTCCCCGAGGAGGAACTTCCGGTCCGCGGCCGCGATCGCCGCCGCCGCCAGGATCAAGACCGCCGTGACGATGCACTTGGTGAACTGCTCCACCGGGAAGATCGACATCCCGATGTCCGCCGAGAGATGGAAGAGGAAGCAGGCGATGATGGACCGGCGGTTGCGGTAGTAGAGCCAGTTGATGATGAAGGCCATCGGGAAAATGCTGGCGAAGAAATTGGCGGCGTGGACCCAGTTGGAGAGGAGCTCGTGGTGGTAGTAGTGCCGGATGAAGAACAGGGGGACGTGCCAGAGCGCCCAGAGCACGGGGAACCAGAGAAAGGCGGCGAAGAGGCCGAACCGGCTCCGCAGGCTGTCCATCCCGTAGCCCCGCCAGCCCATCTCCTCCAGGGCGGGGGCGAGGAAAAGGATCAGGAGGACCGGCACGAACCCGGCGGAGAAGCCGAAGTGGAGGGTGACGGCGAACTGGGACGCCGGCCGGCCGAAGAGGAGGGAGATGAAGGCGGAGAAGAGGATGGCCGCCGGCATCAAGAACAGCGTCAGGGGGACGGTGGCCGGCTCGATCCGCTTGAGGTTGACCAGACGGTCCAGGTAGTCCTTCCACAATCCCGGGCTCTTCGCCCGGCCGATCATGACCATCGCCGCGAGGAACGGCCCCAGGAGCCCCAGAATAACCAGCAAGCCCGACAACTGCTCCGTTCCTTCCCGATAGCTTAAGCCGGCGGCGGCGAACCAGCAGCACCACGATATCAGGAAGGCGATCAGGTAAAACCCGAACGGTTTATAGGCAATCTTGCAGTTCATGCCGGGCGCCCCACCGCCTGGGTTAGAACGATCTTCTCGTGTTCCTTCAGACGCATCAGCTTGTGCAGCTTGTCTCTATCCACCAGTGACAGGACCACCGTACCCAAGCCGGCGGCGGCGCAATACAGATAGACATTTTGGCTTAGGTAACCCGTGTCCACCCAGGCGCAAAAGCGCTGCGCTTCCTTGTTCCGCAAAAACGGGCTCGTCATCCTCGACAAGTCGGCCACGAACACGAGGCCCATCGGGGCGGACTTCATCATCTTCTGAGTGCCGATGTGCTCTCTAATATCGCTCGCGATGATTCCTGTCAGCGCGTGATTCTCCTCGTCATATAAAAATACCCCTTCCCCCGTGAGCGCATAGACCCTGATCTCTTGCGCGTTGCACGCCGAGGGAGCTGTCCGTTTGCTCTTCACCTTGCCATACCTGTTCTTTGAGATACCGCAGGCCGCCCACAGGAGGTTCGATAATTCCTGCTCGGTGATGTGAGCATCCGTCCACCTTCTTATCGATCGCCGCTTCTCCAGCGCTTTCATCAGCGGGAATCCGAGCTCTTTTTGGGGCTCCGGCAATTTGATCGTGCGATTCATCGGGTAAAATTGTCCTCCTCTTGGTTCTTCGGGTCAACTTCCGATACCTGCTGATCGCTTTCCCTTTTCTGGGATCTCGGGGCTGTAGGCCGGTTCTCCGCCTCCGCCCAGGCTGCCGACTCCGCCAAAGTAGCCTTTGGCTACGACGGCCGGAACGGCGGACAGGTGTGAACCGGCGCCCGGCTCGTCCCGCCCGCTCGCAGAGCGGGCCTCCAACGGCCCCGACAGAGTCGGCCCTGCCCCCCGATGGCCCTGCCCCCGCATTTAAATGAGCGTTTACAGCCGCTTGATTATTCTATAATTTGCATCCAACGAGTACCGCTGCTGTTCCACGGCGTGCGCTTCGATAAAGGACGCAGATGACCATCCCGCAGGCTAATCGCATCAGTTCGGGCCTCGGCTACCTCGACAAGCTCAGCGGCGGCTTGATGGTCGGGGACAACGTCATCTGGCAGGTCGAATCCGGATCCTTCGTCGAACTGTTCTATCTGAGTTTCCTCCGGGCCTCCCTCCGCGCCCGGAAGAAGGTGGTGTTCGTCAATTTCAACAGCTCCCCCCGGACCGTCCTGAAGCGGTTGGGCGGAATGGCGCAGAACCGGGACCTCACCTTGCTGGACTGCTTCACCTCCGGGAAAGGCGAGAAGTCGGACCTCTTCACCGGCTTCTACGAGACGCGGGAAGCCGCCCGGTACCGCTGCCGGGTGATCCACGTCGAGGAGCCGGACCGGATCATGAAGTTCATCGGCCTCATCAACCGGATCGAGGAAAGCCATCCGAAAGGGGCCCACTACGTCTTCGACAGCCTCACCGGGCTCCAGGACCTGTGGGGGAGCGAGGAGCGGGCCATGAAGCTCTTCACCCACCAGTGCCCGCGCCTCTACGAGCTCAAGACCATCGCCTACTGGATCCTGGAGAAGGGGGCTCACAGCACGGGCTTCCTGGCCAACCTCAGTCACATCTCCCAGGTGGTCATCGACCTCTCCGTCCACGACGGCGTCCGGCGCCTGACGGTGGCCAAGGCCGACAACCGATCGTCGAGCGAAATCACCAAGCCCCAGCAGTACGAGGTGGCGAATTCCAAGATTCAATTCCTCACCCCGAAGAAGGGAGCCCCGGACATCGGCATCCGGCTGAAGCGGTTCCGGGAGCGCCGGGCCCTTTCCCAGGCCGACCTGGCCCGGAAGATGGGAGTGACCCCTTCCACCGTCTCCCAGGCGGAGAGCAATACCATCTCGCTCTCCTTGAGCACCCTGGTCCGGTTGGCGCAGGTCCTGGACGTCCCGCCAGGAGCCTTCTTCGAGGAGGAGGCGCCGCCCGGGGAGGAGTTCGTCTTCCGCGGGAGCGAACGGAAACCGGTGGCCTTGACCGGCGTTCCCCGGACGAAGGCGCGCGCCGAGGAGCTGCTGCCTCCGCGCCTGAGCGGCGGCGAGCGCGCTTACCTCGTCCATTTCCTCCCCGGGGCCAAGCTCCCCCGCCACTTCCTCGTCCACAAGGGGGAGGAGTGGGGGTACCTGGCCTCCGGCGCCGTCGCCGTCACCGTGGGGGCGGAGACCCGCGAGCTCAAGGCCGGCGACTCCCTGTTCCTCGAATCGGAGATCCCCGCCGGCTGGCACAACCGGGGCGAGGAGATGGCCACCCTGGTCTGGATCGTGAAGGGCAAATACCTTTAGCCAGATTTTGCCCGGTTTTCTGTTGCTTTCCGGCCGCGGGCGCGGTAGCTTGTGTTCGCGACAGGCGCAGCGGGATGAGCTGGTCGATTTTTTTACGGGCTCCAGTTCAGTAATGCTAATTGAACATACGCTGGGTTTATTTATGCTAATCAGGCAAACGGGCGGGCCGGCCAGCGAGCGACCTGCCGGGAAATCACCTTACGGGAAGGAGCGGTGATGAAGGACGAACGCAGCGGGATCGTGGGGACCGGTTTTTATTTGCCGGAAAGGGTGCTGACCAACGCCGACTTGGAGAAGATGGTAGAAACCACCGACGCCTGGATCGTCGAGAGGACCGGGATCAAGGAACGTCGGATCGCCGCGGCCGGCGAGGCGGTATCCGCCATGGCCGAGAAGGCCTCCCGATCGGCGCTGGCGGCCGCCGGAGTTACCCCGGAGGAGCTAGACCTGATCATCGTAGGCACCTTCACCCCCGATCGCCCGCTGCCCGCCTCCTCCTGTCTGCTGGGCGGCCGGCTGGGGAACCACCGCGCCGCCTGCTTCGACATCTCCGCCGCCTGCTGCTCCTTTATCTACGCCCTGGAGGTGGCGGACAAGCTGCTGCGCGCCGGCGAGTACCGGACCGCGCTGGTGGTCGCGGCGGAGAAGATCTCGGCGGTGACCGATTGGAAGGACCGGGACACTTGCGTTCTGTTCGGGGACGGGGCGGGGGCGGCGGTCCTGAAAAAGGGCGCCGAGCGGGGGGCGATCCTCGGCTGCTACCTGGGGGCGGACGGGAGCAAGTCGAGCCTGCTCGAGATCCCCGCCGGGGGATCGGCCCTGCCGATCACGCACGAAGTCCTGGACCAGAGGCTCAATTTCATCCGGATGGAGGGGCGGGAGGTCTTCAAGCTGGCCGTGGCCTCCATGGTCGACGCCGCCCGCGAGGTCCTGAAACGGACCGGGCACGGCGTGGACGAAGTTGCCTGGCTGATCCCCCACCAGGCGAACTTGAGGATCATGACGGCGGTGGCCAAGCGGCTGGGGATCCCGGAGGAGAAGGTTCATGTCAACGTCGACCGCTACGGAAACATGTCGGGGGCCACCGTCCCCATCGCCCTGGCCGAGATGAACCAGGCCGGACGCTTGCGCCCGGGCGACCTGGTGCTGATGGTCGCGTTCGGGGGAGGGCTGACCTGGGCCGCCACGTTGATCCGCTGGTAAGGGAGACGCATCGTCACCCAAGAAAGGAGAAGGGAAATGTCGGACGTAGCGCAGAAAGTGAAAGACATCGTCGTGAAGCAGCTGGGGGTTGAGGCGGCGCAGGTGACCCCGGAGGCGTCGTTCATCGATGATCTGGGGGCGGACTCCCTGGACACGGTGGAGCTGGTGATGGCGCTGGAAGAGGCTTTCGGCATCAAGGTCCCCGATGAGGAAGCCCAGAAGCTCACCACGGTCAAGGCGGCCGTCGAGTACATCGAGAAGAACGCCCAGAAGTGACCGGGGGCGCGTTTCGCCCCGATCAGCACATTCCGTGGCCGGCCCCCGGCCGCCCGGACAAGGAGGAATCATGCCAGCAAGAAGAGTCGTTGTGACCGGCCTCGGGGTTGTCTCCCCCATCGGCAAGAACGCCGATGAATTCTGGGATTCGCTCTCCCACAGCCGGGGAGGGATCGGCCGCCTGACCGCTTTCGACGTGTCGCGCTTCAGCTCCCGGATCGGGGGCGAGGTGAAGAACTTCGAACCCGGCCGCTACATGGACCCCAAGCAGGCGAAGCGCATGGACCGCTTCTGCCAGCTCGGGGTGGCCGCCGCCAAGCTGGCCCTGGACGACTCCGGCTTGGCGCTGGACAAGGAGGACCCGACCCGGATGGGGGTTTACGTCGGCTCCGGGACGGGGGGCCTGACCACCATCGAGCAGCAGTACCGGATCTTTCTGGAAAAGGGCCCCGACCGGGTCTCCCCCCTCCTCATCCCCATGATGATCATCGACCTCCTGCCCGGCCAGATCGCGATGATCTTCGGCCTGAAGGGGCCGAACCTCGCCATCGTGACCGCCTGCGCCACCTCCGCCCACTGCATCGGCGACGCCACGTGGGCGATCCGCAACGGCCTGGCCGACGTCATCCTGGCCGGGGGCGCGGAAGCCTCCACCACCCAGCTGGGCCTGGCCGGGTTCTGCGCGATGCGGGCTCTCTCCACCCGGAACGACCAGCCCGAGAAGGCCTGCCGTCCGTTCGACAAGGAGCGGGACGGCTTCATCATCTCGGAGGGGAGCGGGATCCTGGTCCTGGAGGAATTGGAGCGGGCGAAACGCCGGGGGGCGAGGATTTACGCCGAGGTGGTGGGATACGGCTGCTCCTCCGACGCCTACCACCTCACCGCCCCCGCTCCCGGGGGAGAGGGGGCGATCCGGGCCATGAAGATGGCCCTGGAGAGCGCCGGGATCGCCACCGACGGGATCGGCTACATCAACGCCCACGGCACCTCGACGCCGCTCGGCGACAAGCTCGAGACCATGGCGATCAAGGCCGTTTTCGGTGAGCGCGCCCGCCAGGTGCCGGTGAGCTCGACCAAGTCCATGCACGGCCACCTCCTGGGCGCGGCGGGGGGAGTGGAGGCCGCCGCCTGCCTGCTGGCGATGAAAAACCAGGTCATCCCTCCCACGATCAACTACGAGTTCCCGGACCCGGAATGCGACCTCGATTACGTCCCCAACCAGCCTAGGCCGGCGAAACTCACGGTCACCCTGAGCAACTCCTTCGGCTTCGGCGGCCACAACGCCACGCTCATCTTCCGGAAACTGGAATAGGGAAGAAGGCGGCGAACCAGGGGGAGATTCGGCGGGCGGGCGGCGCCCCGATGGGTTGGTTCGAGTGCCGTCCCGCCCGCGCCCTCAGGCCTAGCCTTCCCGGGCCGGCGAGAGGGGCGGATGGGTCAGGAGGCGGACGGCCGCCAGGAGCTGCTCGGGGGAGCCGAGCAGGAAGAGCCGATCGCCGCCCGCGAAGGGCTGGTTCGGATCGGGGTTGGTCAGGCGCTTCCCCTGGCGCTCGATCGCGATGAGCGTGGCGCCGGTGCGGCCGCGCAGGTTCAGGTCGCGCAGGGTCTGGCCGATCGCCGCGCCGGTCCTCAGGGATTCCAGTTCGACGGTCTCGACGGCCACCCCTCCGCTCAGCTCCGGGAAAGGCGGGGGGAGGGGGACGGCCGCGCCCTCCGCCGGTTCCGGTTCCGAGAGCATGGCGGCCAGGGAACCTTGGGCTCGACTGTAGACCCGGACCAGCCGGTTGCGCGCGTAAAGGGTGAAGGCGAGCGCGCCCGCGGTCAGGAAGAGGAGGACTTCCCGGGAGGGAAGCATGGTCGAGCCCAGCATGAAGGAGAGCAGGATCAGGCCGACGATCCCGGCCAGCGTGACGGCGCTGGAGATGAACATGCGGACGGGACGCGCCCAGGCCCCCGCCAGGGATAACGGAAGGGCCGCCTCGGCCAGGATCAAGGCCACGGCGTTGATTTTACGAATGGTCGCCAGGTAGAGGGGCAGGGCGACCGCCATGCACGCCATCCAGACCAGCGCGGAGAAAAGGCCGCGCCGGCCGATGAGATCGCGCAGGTAGGGGAAGGCGGCCTCTTCGGCGTAGCTCCCCGCCGCGAAGATGGCGACGATCAGGATCAGGTTGACCGCGATCATCATCAGGGAGCGGCGGACGGCGCGGCGCACGGCGTCCTCCTGCCGCCGGAGACCGATCTCCCCGATCCACCTTCCGTAGAACCTGACCCGCGCGGACCAGCGCTTCCCGAGCGCGCTCTCCTGGAAGGAGTCGGCGGCCCGGATCGAGAGGCGGATCAGGTAGGGGCTGAGGAGGGTGGAGAGCACCGCCGTCCCCACGCCGACCTCGTAGATAGTGTCGCCGCCCACGCCCAGGGAGAGGGCCAGGGCCGCGATGATGAAGGCGAACTCGCCGACCTGGGCCATCCCTCCCCCCACCCGGATGGCGGTGTCCGGCTCCTGGCCGCTGAGGAGCGTCCCCACCACGTTGTTGACGAATTTCCCCACGATCACCAGCGCGGTCGCCAGCAAGAGGACGGGCAGGTTGGCGGCGATGGCCGCCGGGTTCAAGCGCAGGCCGATGGTCACGAAGAAGACCGCGCTGAAGACGTGGCGGAGGGGATCGACCAGGGGGGCGATCCGGGGGGTGGCGCGGGATTCGGAGACGATCGCGCCGATCAGCACGGCCCCCAGGGCCAGGCTGAAGCGGAGGCGGATGGCGAGCAAAGCCGCGCCGAAGCAGAGTCCGGCCAGGGCGACGATGAGGAGCTCGTCGCTGCGGAAGCGGTTGATGTAGTCGATCAGGCGGGGGAGGATGAGGAGGCCCGCGATGGTCAGGAGGGGGAGGGCGAGGATCAGATACCAGATCTGCCCGGCGACTTCCCCGGCTTGAACATGGCCGGTCTGGGCCACGCCGGTGAGAACGGCGATCAAGACTACGGCCAGGAGGTCCTCCAGGATGGTGATGCCGATCGTGATCCCCGCGAAACGCTCCCGGTCCCGCCCCAGGTCCTGAAGGATCTTGGCCAGGATCGAACTCGAGGAGTCGCAGACGATCCCGCCCAGGAAGAGGCTGGGGACCGGCGCCCAGCCGAGCCGTCGGCCGAGCAGGTAGCCGAGCCAGACCATGACCCCGACGTCCAGGACGGCGGTGATCAGGGCGGTCGGTCCGACCCGGCGCATCCGGCGCAGGTTGAAGTTCAGTCCGAGCGAGAACATCAGGAAGATGAGTCCGATGTCCCCGAGCGTGCGGATGACCTCCTGGTCTTGGATGAGGCTGAAGGGGGGCGTGTAGGGGCCGACGATCAGTCCGGCCAGGACATAGCCGATGACCTTGGGCTGGTTCAGGCGCTGGAAGAGGAGCGCGACCAACCCCGAGATCAGGAGGATGACGGCTAAGTCCTGGATCAGCATGACGAAGGCGGGCGCGGTTCAGGATCGGCGCCGACGAATTGCTGCCGGACGGAATCGTTCGCTGGCGCTATCCGGCCGGAAGTGTCGAGCGGCCAGCCGTATTATGGCCGTCGCGCGAGCGTCGATCAATCCCCTTCCGAATAAAAAAGATCCCCCGGGCGGGGGATCTTTTTTATCGGAATCTGAAAAATCGCCGATCCGTAACTGTTTTTTTCTCCTTTCTTCCCGCCCCGCCGGTTTCACCGGGTCATGGGGAGGTCGCCGGTCGAACCGAAATACACCCGCGTCAAGTCCCACACCCCCCACAATCCTAAGGTATTGCGGAAAACGCCGGCTTCCTCTCTGCCGTTGCCGTCATAATCGGCGGGGACAGGCCAGTCTGAACTCTGCCCGAAGACAACGCTCGTCAGGTTTCGAACGTACCATCTGGCGATCGAGGGGCGGAAGACGGCCATATCCGCAATCATGTCCCCGTTGTAATCCGCCGGGACGGAGATGTCTCCGTTGGCGCCGTAATAAAGCTTGGTCAGCCCCCGAACGAACCATTGTCCGGAAGCGGCGCGAAAGACCGCGAAATCGGACAATCCGTCACCGTCGTAATCCCCCGGGTTTGCTTGCTCAGGCGGGGCGGAGCAGAGCGTTGACCGCGGTATTCCGCTCGGCGGCGGACTTCGGCGGGGGGAAGCTCTCTTCGAAGCGGGGCCGGATGCGTTGATAGAAGAGCCCCAGGGCGATGGGGGAATCCCGGTCGTAATCCCATTCCCGGATTTTCAGACGGGCCTGGTCGTAGTCATTCGGATCGTGGCCCTGGATCTCGTAGACCTTCCGGTTGTAGTCCTCGTAGAGGTTGAAAAAGGTCGCGCAAACCTGAAGCACCTCGACCAGGGCGAAGCCGGGGTGGGAGATGGCCGCCCGGATAAGTTCCTTCAGCTGGTCCATCCGGTTGGAGTAGCCGCGGGCGAGGAAGGAAGCGCCGCCGGCCAGCAGCAGCTCCAGAGGGTTGAGGGGAGGCTCCTTGCTGCCATAGGGGGTGGAACGACCGCGGAAGCCCTCCGGCGAGGTGGGAGTGTACTGCCCGGTGGTCAGGCCGTAGACGCGGTTGTCGTGGATGATCATGGTGATATCGACATTCCTCTTGGCGGCGAAGATCAGGTGGGCCAGCCCTTCGCCGTAGGCGTCCCCGTCCCCGGCGAAGCCGACCACCTTCAGGGAAGGGTCGGCCATTTTGATCCCCTGGGCGACCGGGGCGACCCGGCCGTGGATGGCGTAAAAGCTGTTCAGGTTGACATAGTCGGCAATCTTGGCGTGGCAGCCGATGCCCGATACCAGTACCAGCTTCTCGGGGGGTATGCCCTCGTCCGCCAGGCCGGCGGCCACCGATTTTATCGAATTGAGGATGGCGAAATTCCCGCAGCCCGGGCACCAGGTGTTGGCGGCGGCGGTTCCGAGTTCCTGCGGATTCATGGCTTCAGACGTCCAGTGCGGATTGAATCCGGTTGGTAAGCTCATCGACTGCGAAGGGCCTCCCGTCGTATTTCCGTATCCTCCCGTGGACATTGAACCCGTGACGGTTGAGGAGGCCCTCCAACTGGCCGGTGGCGTTGTTCTCCACGCAGATGATTTTGTCCGCCCCCGCCATGGCCCGGTGGAATTGCTCGGTCGGGAACGGGTTGAGGACCAGAGGCTGGATCAGCCGCAGGTTCAGGGCCGCGGCGGTTTCCCGGCAGGCTCCCTTGGTCGAGCCCCAGCAGACGAGGGCGGTTGGGGACCGCTCCGGGCCGTGGGTCACGACGAGAGGCATGGTCTTCAGTTCCTCATCGAGCGCGGCCCCTTTGCGGAGGCGTTTTTGCTGCATGTTTGCGATCCCTCCGGCCTCCTCCGTGGTCAGGCCGGACTCGTCGTGTTCATAACTGTTGGCCTTGATCACCGCTTCCTTCTGAGGAGGGAAGGAGAGGGGAGAGACACCGTTCTCGGTGATACGGTACCGCAAGTATTCCCCCTTTCCGTTCCAGAGGTGGGGGGGCTCATTGCTCATCTCCGGTATGGCGTTGAGGTCGAACGAGAACGCCCCTTCGCTGAGCGCCTTGTCGGACAGCACGATCGCCGGAATCTGATACTTCCAGGCCATGGTCAGGGCCCATCCCGACCAGAAAAATGCCTCCTCGGTGTCACCGGGGGCGACCACCAGCCTGGTGAACTCACCATGTCCGGCACTAAGGACGAAGTTCAAGTCCCCCTGGGAGGTGTAGGTGGGCACCCCCGTGCTCGGCCCCGGTCGCTGGGAGACCACCGCCACCATCGGGATTTCGGCCATCCCGCTTAGGGAGAGGCCTTCGGTCATCAGGCAGAAGCCGCCCCCCGAGGTCCCCACCGCGGTTCTCTTTCCAGCAAAGGAGAAGCCGAGGGCCATCAGCATGACCGCGATTTCGTTTTCGGGATGGATAACCTTGACTCCGAAAATGGGCGCTTTCTGGGCCAGGAAGTGAAGAATGCTGGAGGAGGGGGTCATGGGATAGGCGACGTAAACCTCCAGCCCCGCCTTGACCAACCCGAGGGCGATCGCCTCGTTGCCCGTGATCAGGGGAAGGACGGTCTGGCCGAGCGATTCGATCCGTGCTTCCTCCCGCGCCTGATCGTAGCCGCGGCGGGTCATCCTGACGTTCAGATCGGTCTGTTTTGGCTCGTTTTCCCTGACCGTCGCTTCCAGGATGTCCCAGGGGATGCCGGCGGTCTTCCCGAAGGCCCCGATCAAGCCGACCGCGCCCATGATCGGGGGCGCCTTTTCGTCCTGGAGGAACTGTTTAATTGGAATCCCCTGACCCTGGGCCCGGGCGGCCGGGGAATTGAATATAACGTGGCCGGGGTCCACCAGCGCGTCACGATGACGGTCGACGCTGAACTGATCCAGCGCGAGGAGGAAATCGATCCGGTCCCGGTGGGCGGCGACCTTGTCCGGAGAAGCCCTGACCAGGGAGAAATTGTGGCCGCCCCGGATCAGGGAGGGGTAATCATAATAAACATAGGTCCGGTATCCAAGCCGGCCGAGGAGTCTGGCGATCAGCACCCCGGCTTCCCGGATGCCCTCGCCGGCTTTCCCACCGATCAGAATTGAAATATCTCTCATCGCGTCTTTCCTGCCTTCCGGCGCGCCAATCTAGATGCCCCCCTCGCCGGTTTCTTCCTCCTCCGCCTCCCCGCGGCCGGCGACCGGAAGGGACGGCGCGCCGTCCGCCTTGATGACCATCTCGAGCTTCTGAACCGCCACTTCCGCGGTAAACGGTTTAAGCAGGCAAGCCCGCATCCCGCAGATTTTCATCAATCGTTCATGCTCCTGTTGGGTGTAGTAGCCGGTCATGGCGATGACTGGGATGCTGTTTGTCCGCGGGTCCTTCTTGATCAGGTCGGCCAGACGGAACCCGCTGCATCCCCTCATCTTAAGGTCGAGCAAAATCGCCTGCGGTGGCCGCCTCGCGGCGGATCTAAAAGCCCGCTCGCCGTCTGTGAACCCGGAGACCCGGAAGCCGTGTTCCCGCAGTGCCTCTGAAATCTCGGCGAGGAGATCCGCGTCGTCGTCCACCACCATAACGTGCGCTGGGGCTGCCGGGGGCATCGGGTCCTCGCCGAGTCGGGGCGCCGGGTGCGGAAGATCATGGCGTCCTTGAGGCTGTTCTTAGCATCCCACGGCAAAGGCGAAGGAGGAATGCGTGGATTCCCCCACTAACTGACTAAAGTCCACCTGGGGGAAAATCGGTGAGACGAGGCGGCTGAAGGGAGGAAGAGTCGGCGTGGGGGGGGACCGGAATGGCTGGTTTCAGCGCCTCTGTCGGGAACGCGCGGCAACGGACGTCTTCCGGGACCGTCGGCGGGAGGGCACCGCCGCCGTGGAAAGGGTCACCGGCCAAGGTTCGTGGATTATCCTCGAACCGATACGGGGGAGATGGGGGAGGGGAGATGTCTAATCTCGGGCTGCAGCCCCGACGACACAATGCGAATTAGCGGGGGTCGGAATCGAACCAAGGGGGATGGCTAACCCCTTGTTGTGAAGTAATATACCGAAATCTCCGACGGAATAGCCTTCGCTATATCGGACACTAAATGCAGGTATCGGAGGATAATATGTCACCGATCCGTCACGCGTTTTCGGTTCCCTTTTCGCTAAATCAGTTTGGATGATCTGAAATCATTCTAAAAAGGGCGTGGGAACGCTGTAACCGGCGTCCCGGAGGAGACGGATCAGGATGGTCCGCCGCTCCCCCCAGTCTCCGGAGAAGAGCTCGGAGCAGTCCATCACCCCCGCCCGCTCGTCGGCCAGTTTCACCGCGAAGGCGAGGCAGGTCCGTTCGCCGCAGGCGCCGCAGTTGATTCTGGGGAGAAGCTTGTAGATGTCGAGCGCGACCAGCCGATCCCTCCGCTCGAAACTGGGGACGATCTTGTCGCGGTTCTCCAGACAGTCGTTGAGGAGGCCCTTTAGCCAGTCGATCACCTCGCGGGCGTCACTCTCGTCGAGGGCCTTGCCCCCGGCGATCCGGCGGGGGTGGATGGTGATCAGCCGCCCCCCCTTCTTGATGGTCAGGGTGTGCGCGCCGTGGTTGTAGATCGCCCCCTTGAGGACGGCGTTCAGGTAGGGAAGGATTTCGGATACGTCGCGGTCGATCGCGGCGATGAACCGGATTCTGGCGGTGTCGGCGAGGCAGGGGAGGATCTGCTCAAGGGTGATGTTCTGTATCCGCATCATCGGCCGAACCGATTGCAGTGGCACCTGTTGGGGGTTGGAATATAGAGCCGCACGTCGATTCCCCCCGCGCGCGCAATTCCTTGTGCAGGACTTTCAGCAACTCCAGTGCCGCCACCTGGTCCCCGTCGATGACGATCTCCGCGATCTCCATCTGGCGCTCGAAGGAAAAGCTGATCGTTGCCGCCGGACGTTCCATGTGCGGTCTCCCAGCGCCCCGGATCATCGTCCGGGTCCGGCCGACGGGAGCCTTTTCTCGGCCGGGAACCAGCCCTTCGTTCGCTGGCAGACCGCGACCAGCCCAAGCATCACCGGCACCTCGATCAGAACGCCGACCACGGTGGCGAGCGCCGCCCCGGACGAGATGCCGAAGAGGAGCGTGGCCGTGGCGATAGCCACCTCGAAGTGGTTCGACGCCCCGATCATAGCCGTAGGGGCGGCGTCCTCATAGTTCAGCTTCATGAACTTCGCCATTCCATAGGTGATCCAGAAGATCAGGTTGGTCTGAAGAAAGAGGGGGATGGCGATCCAGAGGATGGTGAGGGGTTTAGTCAGGATGATCTCGCCCTTGAAGGAGAAGAGGAGGATCAGGGTGACGAGGAGGGCGATGATGGTGACCGGGGTGAGGAGGTGAAGGAACTTCTCCCGGAACCAGTCTTCTCCCCTGGCCCGGATGATCCATTTCCGGGAGTAGTAGCCGGCGACCAGGGGCAGGGCCACGTAGATCGCGATGGACAGTACGAGGGCCTGCCAGGGGACGGGCAGCCTTCCCACCCCGAGGAGGAATCCCCCGAGCGGGCCGTACAGTACGAGCATGGAGAGGGAGTTGATCGCCACCATGACCAGCGTGTGCCCGTCGTTCCCTCGGGCGAGGTATCCCCAGACCAGGACCATGGCCGTGCAGGGCGCGATGCCTAACAGGATGCAGCCGGCGAGGTAGGACCGCCAGAGGGGGATCTGGAGCATCTTCACTCCGTCCTGCATGACCACCGTCCCCGAACCGTGGACGGCGCCCAGCGGGAGGTCGAGGCCGAGCGGCATCTTGACCAGGTCCACCGCCTCTCTCCCGATCAGCCCCACGAAAAGCGTCCCCAGGAAGAAGATGGCGATCGCGTACATCGTGAAGGGCTTGATCGCCCAGTTGGCGAAAAGGGTCAGCGCCACCGGCTTGGGTGTTCGGCCCGCGCGCATGACCTCAGCGAAATCGATCTTGACCATGATCGGGTACATCATGAAGAAGAGGCAGACCGCGATCGGGATGGAAATCACCGGGGCGCCCCCGACGACCAGGGAGAGGCTGTCGAGAAATCTGGCCGTCCCGGGCGCGGCCTTGCCCAGGAGTACCCCGGCCCCGATGCAAAGGATGACCCAGACGGTAAGGTACTTCTCGAAGAATCCCAACCCTCTCCTGATCTGGCCCCCTCCCGTACTCATCTCAGACCTCCTTCCTTGTGAGAAGGTTTCCCCGCTGGCGGAACCACCTTTGCCGTTCTATTGGGATTTGACCGCTCGAACCTTGATGCTGACGACGCAACCTTCGATCTCCCGCGCCATTCCCGGACTGTTGCCGACTGCCTGGGCCGTAACATCATGCGCCATGTCTCCGATCGGGAAGACGCGCTCCTCGAGGACGCCGATCTCACCGAATCCCGCGGCCTTGATGGCGCCCAAATATTTGTCTCGGAGGATCGCTCCCGAGATGCAACCGGCATAGGCCGCCGCGTTTTTTTTGATCGCCTCGGAAAGATCGCGGGTCAGGACGATGTCGGAGACCATGAGCCTCCCGCCGGGCTTCAGGACCCGGAACGCCTCCCGGAAGACGCGCGGCTTGTCCGGCGACAGGTTGATCACGCAGTTGGAAATGACGACATCGACGGCGCCGTTCTCGACCGGGAGTTTCTCGATCTCCCCGAGGCGGAACTCGACGTTCTCCGCCCCCCACTTCCGCGCATTCTCCCGCGCCTTCTCCACCATCTCGCGTGTCATGTCCACGCCGATGACCCTTCCTCGTTTCCCCACCCGGCGGGCCGCCAGGAAGCAGTCGAAGCCCGCTCCCGCTCCGAGATCGAGGACAATCTCCCCCTCTTTCAAGGAGGCGTGGGCGAGCGGGTTCCCGCATCCTAGGCCGAGGTTAGCCCCCTCCGGCGCGGAGCGAAGGTCCTCCTGCGAGTAGCCGATCCGCCCCCCGATCGCCTCGGGAGTAGATCCCGAACAGCAGGGAGACGAAGGGCCGCAGCACGAACCCTTCCCCCCGGCCACCCGAGCGTATGCGTCCCGCACTAACCTCCGGATCCGGGATTCGTCGTTCTCCGGTTGGGCTATCGTTATCTTCTTCCGGACGTTTTTCATGGCGGCGTCTCCTCCAGCGTCGGAGATCATTTTGATCCGGGCCTAGCGAGCGCCGAAGGCCAGATACACTCCGCCCAGGATGACCAGGGCGCCGCAGACCTTTTTCACGATTACCGCCCCTTTCGACCGCTCGTTCCAGTCGAGGTAATGCTGGACGCTCTCGGCACAGGTCCCGGCCGCCACGATCACCGAGCAGTGGCCGATCCCGTAGGCGAGGAGGAGGGCCAGGCCATAGGCCGGGCGGTCGGCGGCGAGCTTGAAGGTAACGGCGAGCATGGGGGCCATGAAGGCGAAGGTGCAGGGCCCGAGCGCCAGGCCGAAGACCAGGCCGAGTACGAAGGCGGCGAGCAGCCCTCTCCGTTTCATTCCAACTTGTCCCGGTCCCGACCCGGGCATCGGGATGACACCCAGCAGGTGAAGGCCCACGGCGAGGAAGATGGCCGCGACCAGCCAGTTGCCGTATCTCCCGATGTCGCCCAGCATCCTCCCTAGGGCGGCGGTGACCGCGCCGACGATCCCGATGGTGATCAAAATCCCCACCGCGAAGAGAAGCGCAAGATGGAAAGCCCGGCGGGTGGTGATCCGTCCCTGGTCGTCGATGAAGCCGATGATCAGGGGGATGGAAGCGAGGTGGCAGGGGCTCAGGACGATGGACAGGACCCCCCACGCGAAGGAAGCCCATAGGGCGGCGAGGGGGCTCCCCTCGACCGCGCGGGACAGGGCTGTGAAGAGTCCTTCCATGAATCAGGGCTGACGGCTTGGGGGTTTCTGCACCATGATCCCCGAACGGGAGAAAGTGGCCAGGATATCTTCTTTCCCCAGGAACCCTTCGTGGCGGGCCACCTCCCGGCCGGATCCGTCGAAAAAGATCTGCGTGGGGATGAGACGGATGCCGTAGGCCTTCCCCGCCGAAGGATCCTTCCAGACATCGATGAACTCGACGCTGAGCGCGCCATGGTATTCGTTTCGGATCTCCGCCAGGATCGGCGCCATCTTCTTGCAGGGGATGCACCGGTCCGAGCCCAGATCGACCAGGCGGGGGAGGCCGGATGAGACGGAGGCGGCGGGGGTTGAGGCGGGAGAATCCGGCTTGGCCGGCTCCGGTTCGCTTCCCCGGGGGGAGCAATTGGTAGAAGAGGCGGTCAGAACGCCGGCGATGAGAAGGGCGAGAAGGAGGCGTCTTCCCGGGCGGTTGATGGCGTCGTTCATGATCTTCACCGGTCAGCGTCCGGCGATCAGTATTTTTACTTCTTCCACCGTGGGGACCTTCCCGACCGTCTTCACCTCGCCATCGATAGCCAGGGCCGGCGTCATCATGACCCCGTAGTCCGCGATCGATTTCAGGTCCTTCACCTCGACGATCTCGGCCTCCCGGTTCAGCTCCTTGAGGGCGGCCCGCACGTTCTCCTTCACCTTCCGGCACTTGGGGCAGCCCGTCCCCAGCACTGCGATCTTCATGATGTTTCTCCCATCGTCAGGGTTCGAAATGTCGCTTCGCGGCGATTCGTAGGCGCGGGTCTTCGAGACCCGCGCGCGGGGTGGGGGGCCTGGCCCGCCAAGAAATTTTCGACTGTTCCGGTTTCAATGTTGCCGTTCAGAAAAGCGAACCGTAGATCAGCCCCGTGGCTGTCGCCATGAATACTACCAGGGACACGAAGGCCAGCGTTTTCTTCGTCCCTATCAGTGAACGGATGACCAGCATGCTCGGCAGGCTCAGGGCCGGCCCGGCGAGAAGGAGGGCCAGCGCCGGCCCTTTCCCCATCCCCGAGCCGATCAGCCCCTGGAGGATGGGGACCTCGGTGAGGGTGGCGAAGTACATCAGCGCTCCCGCGCAGGAGGCGAAGAAGTTGGCGAAGAGGGAATTCCCCCCGACGAGGCTGGTTATCCCTTCCGACGGTATCAAGCCTTCGTGGCCGGGTCGGCCGAGGAGGAAACCGGCGACCAGGACACCGCCGAAGAGGAGAGGGAAGATCTGTTTCGCGAAAGTCCACGTCGCGGAGGTCCAGCAGCGCAGTTCGTCTTTCGTGAACCAGCCGATGAGCATGGCGGCAAGCGAGAGAAGCGAGGCTCCGGCCAGGATCCATTTAATCCGGTAGATGAAGACCCAGGCGCCGCCTTCCCGTTCCGCCGCTCCGCTCCAGTTGGCAAAGACCAGGAAGGCGATCATCGCCGCGAAATAGAGAGCGGTTTTCCAGAGAGGCCTTCCTCCGTCGTCCGCCCCGGCGGCGAAATCGTTTCCAACGGTCCTGGATCGCTCTTCGCGGATAAAGGTGAAATGCATCGCGAGGCCGATGATGACGCTGAAGGCGACCGCGCCGATCGCCCTGGCCGCCCCCAGCTCCATCCCGAGCACCCGGGCGGTCAGGATGATCGCCAGGACGTTGATCGCCGGGCCGGAGTAGAGGAAGGCGCAGGCCGGGCCGATCCCAGCTCCGCGGCGGTAGATCCCGGAGAAGAGAGGAAGGACGGTGCAGGAGCAGACGGCGAGGATGGTCCCGGAGACGGCGGCGACGCCGTAAGCCAGGGTCTTGTTGGCCCGGGGTCCCAGGTAGCGGATCACCGCCTGCTGGTTGACGAAGACGCCGATCGCCCCGGCGATGAAGAAGGCCGGGACGAGGCAGAGGAGGACGTGTTGACGAGCGTATTCCTGGAGCATGAGGAGAGCTTCCTGGGCCGGACCTCCCAAGGCAAGGTTCTCGAAGGGGAGGAAGTAAGCCAGCAGGAATACGACCAGCATGGACAAAAAGGCCAGCCACTGTTTCGCGGTATCCCTATTCATATCTCAATACCAAGATATAGCGATATATGGGGAGAAAAAAATAATAGCCCCCGCTTAAGTTCTCGCGCAGATTTTCTCCCGACTAACGCTTTTGGCTTTATCCCTGTCCCGGGCGATCTGCGGATCGTCGCCATCCCATCTCCTCAGACCGGTCAGGATGGTAGCGATGGTGTCATCCGTGCTTGAAGCCAGGGAGTAATTGACCCACAGCCCGTCCTTATCGGCGTTGATGAACCCGGCATCCCGCAGAATGCCGAGATGGCGGGAGACGCTGGACTGCGCGAAGCCAAGGATATGCGTCACCTCGCACACGCACATCGGTTTCACCTCGAGCATTTTGAGGATCCGGATCCGGCTCCGATCCGCGAGCGCCTTGAACATCTTTTCCAAGCTCATGGTCTCCTCCTACTATATCGAATATGCTCTATATAATACCATGCGCCACCGGCCTGTCAAGTCAGCCGACTTCAAAGAGAAAGGCGGTCGAACACTGAACCGCCCGCCGCAGCCCGAGAAGGTAAGCGCTGGCCGGGTTCAAATTAAAAAGATCCCCCGTCGGGGGATCTTTTTATTGACGAGGGTCGGAATCGAACCAAAGGGGGATTGCTAACCCCCTGTTGTGAAGGAAGATACCGAAATCTCCGACGGATACGCCTGTAATATATCGGACACTAAATGCAGGTGTCGGAAGATAAAATGTCACCGATCCGTCACGCGGATTTTGCCCCTTTATACCCCGATAGGGCGGGGGAGCTCCAGCCCTCCCCACCGATGCCCTTCCTGGGTGCCTATTGAGGCCTAGGATCGAAGATCTGGCGGGGATTGACCGGGGTTTCTTTCCTGCCTTCCGAAGGCTGTTCTGGCCTTTACGCCGATAACCCACACTTCCTCCCCCCCCGACTGTCTGACGATTCCCGGATAGGACAGGAGACCTCCGATTTATTCTGCCGGCCTGAAAATGTATTACGGAATATTCCGAACGCCTGATTCTTCCTGCATCATATGCAAATACTCAGCGGCTTTCTCGTCGCCCAGCTCCTTAGCTTTTTGAAAATCACTGATCGCCCCTTGTCGGTCTCCAACAGTGCGTTTCTCGATGCCTCTATGTCTGTAACTAAGCGCATTGTTGGGATTGAACTCAATAGCCTTGGTAAAGTCGGCGATCGCTCCTTGATGATCTCCTTGAAAGCGTCTCAGAATGCCTCTAGCTCCGTAAGCACACGCATTCTCGGGATCAATCTCTATCGCCTTGGTATAATCTTCGATAGCTCCTCGGCGATCAAATATCTTTCTTTTGAACGTCCCCCGGTCGTAGTAGGCAATGGTCAGGATGGGGTCGATTTCTATAGCTTTGGTCAAGTCCTCAATCGCTGCTTCGTTGTCTCCCAATCCCCCCTTAGCAATCCCTCGGTTATAGTAAGCCAGCGCCAAATCCGGACATAACTCGATGGCTTTAGTGCAATCCTCGAGCGATCCCTGATAATCTAAAAGCTGGCGCTTGGCCCATCCCCTGTTTGCGTAGGGACAGGACCATTCGGGACAAAGTTCAATCGCATCAGTGAAGTCGTCAATCGCGCGCGGGTAATCCCCTGACTTGCCATGTTGTATTCCACGGCTGAAACAAGCTTCAGCTTCGTCGGTCTTTTTATCGACGGTTAAGCACCCGATCACGATAGACATTAATACCACCCCCGCCAGGACTCCGATTGCCTTCACGCATCTCACGAGCACTCTCTCCGGTTTCAGCCTCTCGATGTCCAACGATTCCCCGCCCTTGTCTCCAGCCCAGCCTGTCCTAGCGGGCGGGATGGGGAGGCCATCCCGTTAAGTATTCCTGCAACGGAGGATTAGCCAGCCGATGAAGGGCATCCTCTAGGCGATCTATAGCGAACCCGTCATCCGTCGTTCTTCCCGGTTGTCCGGGTTCTGGATAGGCGCAGCTGCCTCTTTCGCTATCCATCTGATTTAGGCCAAGACGACATGAAAATTGCCAATAACTTCCATCGAGAATCTCCACGCGAGGTGGAGGTGTATAGGATTTCTTCCATTCCCAGAGGCAGAGCGCATTCATATGATCCGTCTATGCAGGATGCGAGGCTAATACCGCCATCCCAACCGACGCCCCCGGCTCTCTTTGCCCAATCCAAACTGCCTTCGGCGGCTTCCAGAACCGCGCCGGGGGCAGAGAAGGCGGTCAATAGGGTAAATGCAAAGGCAATGCAACTTCTCGGGATCATGACTTTCCCCGGAATGTCGAATGCACGGGCTTAATCTAATAGCCGAGATCGATTGATCAGATCCGCCACGCGCAGGGCCACTCTCCGATAACCCTCCGCTGGCGGATGGCCGATTATTCCCTCTTTATCGAACGGAAGATTGGCTTGTCTGCTGATCTTCTCCAGAACATACGCATAAGCGGACTCATTCGGCCCGCCACGGCGAACCATGAGGACCACCCCGACGCCATTCCTTTGGGCTAACCGGATCATTTCATGAATGTTCGTCTCAAAATCTTCGAGGGCGACACGGGGTACCCAATTGTAATGAGAGGAAGCTTGTGAAACAAACCGATCGGCGATCAGCAGTTTGTAAAGCAACTGGTAAACGCGCGATCTCAGGAGTCCGCTTTGCAGAGATAGAACCCACGCTCGCAAATGCCGGTCTTTGTCGGCGACCGGGAGCAGATCTCCGTCGTTTCCACCAAAGCAGATCAGCACAACGTCTGGGCGAAAGGCCTTAACGTGACTGCGCATCAATCGTAGGCCTTGCAAGCTCGTATATCCCGGCACCCCGGCGTTGATGACATCGAATTTGCGGGATTGATATTTCGAAGAGAGTATTTCCCTCAGCTGTTGAGGGTATGCCTGGCTATCGCTGACTTCCCACCCGAATGTTCCTGAATCGCCCAGAGCAACAATCCGGCTACAATCGATTGGTTTTGAAACCTGCGAATCACCACCCCGAAACCCATATCTGTTGATATTCGCTTTTGGTGCGAAGAACGATTCGATCACTCTAGCAGGCTTGAGTCTCCAAAATAGTTGTGCGTCCGGGACGTAATCGGAATCATTGCCAGCTTCTATAAACTGGCCCCAAGTAGCCCTGTAGTGTGTGTATGGATCAAATCCGAATCCTGCCAATCGGAGGGCCAGCTCTAGGATGCCCAGGAGAAGAAAGCTTAAGCCCAGACCTAGAAGCAATGCCAGGAAGGGCATTGCCCCGCGCTGCGGGCGGTGGGCGCAACTCCCATCGCGAGTGGGCTTGGAATATCTTTGATTCAAACCGTCCCCCATCTCAACCTACCCATAGATGCAAAGCCCGGCCGGACATCTCTGTCCGTAGCCGGGCTAACTCTGCCGAACCTCATGTCCCCCGTCTTGTCTCACGATGCCTCCCGCCGGGGTAAGAGTGAACCACTTCCCCCGATGCCGTTCAGTCCCTTGCCCGACTCTGGCCGTTATCCGTTGTTCTTCGGCGGGGGGATGAAACGGGCCAGGGATCGGACCTCGTCGCGGAAGAATCGCTTGATCTCCTTCCACGTAGCGTGCTTCAGGAGGAGTGGCATCGGCTCCCGCTCGGCATCGTCGAAATAGGCGAGGCTTTTCATCACGTGGACGGAGGTGGCAGCCAGGTTCCGGAACTTGCGCCCGTAGGCGCCGACCGCGTCCGCCAGGGTCAGGGTCTCCCGGCAAAGGAAATAGAGGTCGACGAAATCCCGTTTCACGCCGCGGGAAGCGATGGCGGACACTTTCATGGCGGCGATGTCCTTCGCATCCAGAACCCGGATGCGGCCGAAGGCGCGCGGGTCGGCCAGGAGGGGATAGTCGTAGAAGAAGAGGCTGAAGCGGACAGCGCCGAACCTCCCGATGATGGTTTTAGGAGAGATGGTATCGAGCCAGAAGCCGGCGATCCGTCCCAGTTTCGGCAGGAGCAGGCGCTCGTCAAAATCGCGGCGGGTGAAGAAGTCCAGATCTTCGGAGATGCGATGGCCCAACTGCAGGGCGAGGCCGGTGCCCCCGCCCAGGCATGCGGATACGAACAGCCGGTTCTTCCCTAGGCGGCCCAGAACTTCTTTCGTGTCGCCTGGAAGGACTTGGTCAAACATAGGATCTCCTTCCGCGGTACGCCGAGAATGAGGGACCAGAAACCGGCGCTCGGGGGCGTCAGCTGGCGGCTTTTTTTCAGCGTCTGAACGATTCGGCTCCGGGGATACTGCCGCATCAGCCAGGCGAGGGCGGTTTCATCCCCGCATTCCAGGAGACGGTCGATGATGAAGCGGGCGTGCTCGCTGCAGTCCAGCCGGGTGCAATCCACATCCCAGAAGTGCGGCTTGAGGAACTGCGGAAACGTTTTCACAACAACATTATATCAGAATTGGGCGAAAATAGAAGAGATTCCCCTGACGGGGAATCTCTTCGATTGGCGAGGGTCGGAATCGAACCAAGGGGGATGGCTAACCCCCTGTTGTGAAGGTATATATCGAAATCTCCGATGGAATCGCCTTCATTATATCGGACACTAAATGCAGGTGTCGGAAGATAAAATGTCAACGATCCGTCACGCGGATTTTGCCCCTTTATGCCCCGATAGGGCGGTGGACCTCCAGCCCTCCCCACCGATGCCGTTCCTGGGGGCCTATTTGCGGGGTCTGCCTACTACAATTATTTCATCCCGCCGACCACGGATCGGCTGGATGAAATAGTCAAAAAGTCAAAAGCCCGGCTACTCGCCCCCGCGGACGGCACGGACGTAGCCGGAGCAGACCTTATTGACTTGATGCACCTCGCCGAAGCCGAAACTCACGAACCAGGCGTAGGAGCTATTGCTGTCGTACGTAGTCGAGGACCAGTAGGGGCCCAACTTGGTGTTTATGAAGTAAGTGGTATCAATTGCTGGCGAATCAGTCCCGTAATCGACTATGGACTGGAGTTCCTTCGCATTCGGGATGTATTACTCAAGCAAAAACTGGATTTTCTGCCAGTCTTAGATTTGTATGATTCT